>ULTC01070192.1_pt1 | contig 12173 bp, 9 predicted proteins | sample 1957091 | NCBI WGS metagenome assembly ULTC01 (sample SAMEA4835720, study PRJEB28245) | human gut metagenome | biome: gut microbiome; material: fecal sample | place: Denmark | collected 2008 | reverse complement strand
CGAGTTCGGACACCCGTCGGCATTCCGTCTTTCGGACGCCGAGGAAACGGATATGATGTCGCATATGTACGGCATCATCGGTTCGCCGCTCGAACCGTTGCTTGCGGCAAAAGGATATAAGCAACATTCCAGATGCTTGCTTCTCGGCTTCTGTGACGGCGAAAGCGGATTGCAAAGAAACATCTATCGCAACATCCGCAAGATTGCAAGAAAGTATCACGGGCTCTATCTCACGGGTTACGTCGCCACTGCTTGGGAACACGGCAGATTTTCCGACCCGTATCTTCGCGACACCATTCAGGACTACGGCATCATCATCGACACTCTCGAATGCGCGGTCAACTGGGACAATATGCCCAAAGTTCACGACGAGGTGAGAAAAGTCGTCAAAGCGTGGCCGAACGCAATCTGCACTTGCCATATCTCGCACAGTTATCCGCAAGGCGCAAACCTCTATTTCATCTTCATCATCAAGACGACAGACCTCGACGCATTCAGAAAATATCACAGTTCCATTTTGGAAGCGATTATGAAGTCGGGCGCGGCGCTCTCGCACCATCACGGCATCGGCAAACTCTTTGCGCCGTACCTCGAAGGTTCGATCGGAAGCGAACAACTCAAATTGTTCAAAGCGCTCAAAGCGTACTTCGACCCAAACAATACGCTCAACCCCGGCGGCACGCTTGCCCTCGACGAGCATCCGAGCAATTTCTGATTTGACGCCACAAAGCGTAAATATGCGTAACGAGTGAATTCGCATAACGAGCGAATCTGCACAAGTTAATCCGCGTAACGAATAAGTTACACAACGATTCATTGCCTGCTTTTCGTCTACGCGACGAACTTCGGTAGGGCAGTGAACCGCAAAACACAAAATTCAAAACGGCGTTTGCAAAATCGTGCAAACGCCGTTTTTATAAGCAATCGTTTTTTTTGAGCGGGGAGGGGGTAGGTGACTTTTCATAAACACTGATTTTATAAGTATGGGCTGTTGTCTGTAATCGTCATTTTTTATAATCATTGATTCTTATATGTCCACCTATAAAAATTCGCCGTATTTAAACTCAACATATATGCGCATATGCGAAACTGCGAATATGTACATATCAAAATCAAACGTATGCACGAGTGATAATATGAAGATATGTGATATTTTTGATTCTATCTTTTCGGGGCGGTGAACATCGAAAAAAATCGCCCTATACGAGCGATTTTCTTAAATTAACAACATATTATTCATCTATAATCTATCGATATTTCGCCTAAAATATAGCGGCTTTTCGCTTAAAAAACATCGATTTTTTTGCCCGTAAATTATACGGGTTGTTCGGCAACGGCTTTTTCGTATGCTTCGAGGACGGCTTCTTTGAAAAGTTCGCGCGTTTGCGTGTTGATGGGGTGGACGATGTCCTTGTAGTCACCGTCGGGCGTTTTTCTCGACGGCATAGATATAAACAAGCCGTTTTCGCTCGACACTACCTTTATGTCGTGGACGGCAAAACAGTCGTCGATGACAAGGGACGCAACCGCTTTCAATTTGCCTGCTTCTTGGTCTATTAATCTGATTCTGACGTCTGAAATTTTCATATACACACCTCGGTGATTTTACTTATTGTAGCACGATAGTGAAAAAATAACAATACAAAATCTTATATTAGTATCAAAACAACACATATATTGCACAAATGTATGGATATTATGCGGACAAATAATGTGTTTGTATGGCTTTTTTCAAATACGTATGCGCAATCGAGTGCGGTTTCATATAATGAAATATGGATTTCTCGGCGGTAAAAAGAGTCTATTTCGTAGGGGTAGGCGGCGTAGGGGTAAACGCGCTTGCCAAATTCGCGGCGGATTTCGGAATCGACGTTTGCGGAAGTGACGCAAAAATCAACGATTTGTGCAAAGAACTTATAAAAAACGGTGCGAAAATAAGCGAAAATCCCGACTTTTCCTTGCTTGAAAAGTCAGATTTTTTGGTGTTTTCGTCGGCGATTCCGAAGAATAATCCGGAACTCGTATTCGCAAAAAAAGCGGGTATACCTACGTACGAACGGCACGAATTTCTTGCGGAAGTTTCGCGCCTGTTCGGCAAGGTCGTGGCGATTGCGGGCACGCACGGCAAAACCACGACTACGGCAATGCTCACCCAAATTCTTTTTGAAAACGACGTAAAATTTGCATCGATGATAGGCGGCGAAAGCATAGATTTTTCAAATTACGTCAATAATACGAGTGCAAAAAGCATTGCGGATTTGAAAGATTGCATATTCGTTTGCGAGGCTTGCGAGTACAAACGCAATTTGCTTGCGCTTTCGCCCGACGTTGCGGCGGTGTTGAATGCAGAGTGCGACCATCCCGATTGCTATGGCAGCCTGAAAAGCGTGAAGGAAACTTTCGCAGTGTTTCTTGAAAAAGCGAAAACAAAAATCGTAGAGCAAAGCAATCTCGATTTGATAGGCGCAAGCATAGACAAAATGCGCAATGGCTTTTGTGTGTGCGTGCAAAACGGCAATCAAAAGAGAATGCACGCGTTTGTCAACCCGAGCGGCGCAATGGTTTGCGACGGCAAAAAAATGTCGACGCTCAAATTGCAGGACGACGGAAGATATAACTTCGAGAACGCGACGTTCGCACTTGCCGCCGCTTCGGCGTGCGGTTTGAATTTTGAAAAAAGCGTGTGTGCCTTGCCAAAGTACAAAGGCGTAAAACGCAGATTCGAGCGTGCGCGCGACGTCGGAAAAACGAAAGTGTATTTTGACTTTGCGCATCATCCGAGCGAAATTCAATCGGTCATATCTCGAGCCGCGAAACTCGGCAAACTGCTCGTGGTTTTTCAGCCGCATACTTACTCGCGTACTAAAGCGTATCTCGACGATTTCGCAAGAGTGCTCGGCGAGAAAAACAACGGCGTGAAAACGCTTGCGATTATGCCGACGTACGCCGCGCGCGAAGTGCCTTCAAACGGCGTCGAAAGCGATGTTTTGGCAACGGCGATTTTCGACAAATATCGCAAAAAAGGCGTTTATCTTGTCAAAGACAAGCAATCAACGCTCGATTTTGTCAAATCGCACGCAAAATGTCACGACGCGATTTTGATGATAGGCGCAGGCGACATATACGATTTGAAAGACCTTTTCTAATTTGTATATATGCAAATATGCGCATATGAGAATATGGGGATATAAGAACACCGATATGCAAAATCGATAAAACGAGAATAGCAAAAAGAGCGAGTTTGCCTCGCTTTTTAAATTCTCTGCACTACGCTATCAGATTATATCTTCCGCATTGAAATCGAGCAGGCGTTTGATGTTGTCCGCCATTACGATAAGCGAGCGGCATTTTGAAAGCGCGTTCTGATAATCCTCACATTCGAGAGAACCTTGCGTTTCTGCAAGCGCAACCGAGAACGAACGGACGTCGGGCGAGTAGGCAAAAAGTTCCATATACATACGCTTCTTTTCCCACCACTCGAAAATCTCGTTTGTTTTATCGAGGCAATCCTCGCTTTGATTTATTATCGAATTTTCAAGGGATGTGAGTTTTTCGTCCAGAGCGGAAAATGTCTTGTGAATATAGAAGTCTTCGAGTATGCCGCCCGTCACGATGATTATCAGAATCACGATTGCAAGCACGACTTTTTTCATTGCTTCTCACCCCCTCGATAGGACAAAAACGCATTTTTGACCTCTTGCGAGCGGTCTTGTTTGTCTTGTTTGTCTTGTGTGTTGTCGCTTTTTCCGTCTTCTTGTTGCGGCAAAGTCGAGGTGATATAGTCGCCTTTGTAGGGCTGAATAAACACGTCTTGCCCCGCAACGAGAAGCACGAGAACGTCTTGTTGTTTGAGTTTTATGTCGTCGAGATATTTAAGCACGTCCTCTTTTATGTCGCCGTCGAGCGTCGCGAAGTTTTCGGCAACGAACTCGCCTTCCATAATCACGGTTACGGGGATTTCGGCTTCGGGGGGATTTATGTCGACATCTGACGGCGCAAGCGGTCTGTTTTGCGACTTTTGAAGCACGCTCATATTGCCGTTGGTTTCCAAAATCGCATACTCGACTTCGGACGGATTGAAGCAACCCGCGCCGCGCAACGCTTCCATAATGTCGTCGATGTTGAGGTTGAGTTCGTTCATAACGTCGGGCAGAATGTTGCCTTTTTGTATGATAATGATGGGCTTGCCGTTGAGAAATTTGCGAAATTTTTTGCTTTTAGTTGCGAGTTTTGTGATGATGATATGCACCAAAAACAGCGAAAAAACGGGGATAATTCCGTATAAAATCGGGATTGACGAATCCGCCATAGGTATGCAAACGAGGTCGCTCGCGACGAGAGTTATGGCAAGTTCAAAGGGTTGCAATTCGCCGAGTTGGCGTTTGCCCATCAAACGCATTGCAACAAGCAATACGAAGTATAAAATTAAACACCTTATAAACAAATTGAGCATATGCGTAGTTTGCTTATAAGCCGTTTTTTTATGCGATTATCGGATTTTTTGCGGAATCTCGCCGCATTTAGCCTCGTTTATACCTGAACTTCGGCGTTCGTTGCCGCAACGTTTTTCCGTGTGTTTTTGCACCCTTTTGTGCCGTTTTCGTTCGGTTTTTTGCGTGTTTTTACGTGTTTTTTGTGCCGTTTGCTTGCGGATTTGACTGTGGTTCTGCTTGCCTTTTGCGGCGCGAGCATTTTTATGCAAGCGGTCACGTCAACCACGTTGAACGCTGATATGATGAGGAAGAAAAAGAAAAGTATATACACGCCCACGACGACGATTGCCGTGATATAGTCGGCGTATCTGCAAAGCAGTTTCGCGCCGAAAAGCCCCGTTACGGCAAGCGGAATCGACAGCAAAATAAGGGGAAGATTTTTCTTGTGATTGACAAACGAGCCGACTTCTTTTTTGAGAACTACAAGATTTATGATTGCAATAAGCAAAAAGCACAATCCCGTCGAGAGAGCCATAGCGTAAATGCCTATGTATTTCGGCATAAAAAGAATACAAGGTATCATCGCGATTGCGCCAACGACCGTGCCGAGCAGCGTTATGCGCTCTTTTCCGAGCGAATTGAGCATAGGCGTGGTGGATTGAGCGGTGGCGATGGGAAAGAGCATAAGCGAGCAGTAGGACACGAATTTGCCCGCCTCGCTGTCCTTGAACAGAAGTTGTCCGAGGCTCTGACCGAGCGGCAGATATAACGCAAAAAACAAACTTGCGATGATGACGGAAAACAGCAGAGAAGTCGACATCTTCGAGCGCACTGCGTCCATATTGCCTTTTGCGCGCAACTCGGCAACGTCGGGAACGAGCACGACGGACAGCGCGCCTATAAACGTCACGGGCGCCATAATAAGCGGCAATGCCATACCTGCGACTCTGCCGTATTGCGCCGTGGCTTCCGCAAGCGTCAGACCTGCTTTTACGAGCATTTTGGGAAGAATGAGGGCGGTGAGCGACGCACCGAGAGAAGTGATTATACGAGTTGCCGAAAGAGGAATGGTTTTCAGAGTCAATTCCTTAAAACCGCTCGGTTTCGTAAGTCTTCCGCCCGTTGCGAAGAACAGCACGAGAAGTATAAGCACGCACGCAAGGTCGGAAATCGTCATTGCAAGCGCGATATTTTGCGCGCCGTTAAGACGAGAAATCAAACCGCCCGTAAATGCGATTGAAAGCGCAATTTTGACAATCTCGTCGATAAGTTCGGTTGACGAAAACGCCAAAAACTTTTTTCTGCCCCAAAACCAACTGCGAAGCGACGCATAAAGCGTTGAGGTGAGGATTGTGGGCAACATAATGAAGAATATGGGCAAGCAATCGGGGTTTGAAAACAGCGGCGAGATTCTCGTTCCCAAGCCGTAAAAGAGGGCGCAAATCGCCGCGGATATGCCGAGTCCCATAATCACGGAAGCGGTCAGAAGCGAGTTTTGCTTTTTGAGATTGCCGCTCGATTCCGCAATTTTTCTCGAAAGGACGGTGGGCGCGCCTGCGGTGATTGTAAAGAGCATAAGCAGAACGCTCAACGCAATTTGGTAGAGTCCGACGACTTCCGCGCCGAGAGCGCGGGACATCCAAATTTTGAAGATAAAGGAAACGAGCCTTGTCGCGATTGAAAACCCCGTGACTATGCCGAAGGATTTTACTGTTTTATTCATATTTAAGAATATGAATTGGAATAGTAATTAATAATTCATAATGAATAATTAATAACTTTGCGCCGGATGCAAAACACAAAAAAATAAAACTTCCCCCTTCCTCACGTGTTTCCCCTACCGCCGTTCCCCCTCTGCATACTTTGAGGGTACCCACGGCGTCCGCTCTGCGTGGGGCAACACTCAGCACTCGCATAGATAGGGACATTTCTCTTCTTATGCCACTGCGCTTTGTGCGCCAGCTTCGCACCCAAACGGCGCAGTCGCTTGTACTATCCGTCAAGCTCGGCGTTCGCTTTCTCGCCGCCTTGCGGCTCGCGTTCCGTCTGCGAAGGGTAGATATCGCTTATAAGTACACCTTGAATAAGTTTTCGTTTCGGGTGTGGGGTGTAACCCCACCCACAATTATTAATTATTCATTATTAATTATTAATTAAAAAAACGCTCGCAAGGTTTGCTTGCGAGCGTTTTGATTTGTTTAATCAAATCATTCCTTGTTCTCGTCGTATTTGTCGTGTTTTGCGTCGAGAGAAGGTGTTTCAACGGGCGATGCCGCTTTCTTTTCTTTCTTCTTTGCAATCGGTTTTCTCACCTTGCGTACGACGTAGATGATTACGACCACGATGATGAGCACTGCAAGGACGATTGTCGGAACCATCCACCAGAGTGCTTCGGTGTTGAAGGTCTTGGACGGCGTTTCGTTGTTGCCTTTGTTGTCGTCGCTGTCGCCCTTACCTGCCGTTTCGTTGGAAACTTGGCGAGTGAGAAGGGTGCTGTCCGTTGCGGAATCGGTGACCGCTTTGTCGTATGTCGCCTCGTCGACTTGCTTGATAGTCACGTCGTCGAACATCGCAAAGCCGCCGGTGATACCGGTGACGGTGGTTTCGCCGTCAACGGTTTCGGATTCGTACTTGCCGAGCGAGAGTTTGACGGTGACGCTCGTCACGTCGTCGTCCATAGTCTTGACGACGAAGGTGTATTTCGTCCAGTTTTGCGTGTTTGCCGCTTTGATTGCGGTGAAAGCGAAGGGCTTGTCGGATTCGTTCGCAGAGCCGAGATAGAGTTCGACGTTTGCGCCGCTGATGTCGTCGTCATTTGACATACCGTAGGTCTTGACCCAAACGCTGACTTCATAGAAGGAAGCCTCTTTGAGAGTGAACGTGGAACTCGTGTAAGTGTAAGCACTCTTTTCGGTGTTGTTGATGACGAGCATTTGCTTGCCGCTCTTTGCTTCGAGAACGCTGACGGGAATCCAGTTTGCTTTCTTCAAAGCAACGACTTTTTCTTCTTTGAGGGTTGCGATGATTTCTTCGTCGGTCTTGCCCTCGAATCTTGCTTCTTTCTTTGCTTGTGCGACTTCTTCGTCGGTGGGTTTTGCTTCGTCGCTGTCGACGGTGTAGTCTGCGCCGAGAATACGAGCATAGTCGACGCCGTTAACGGTTTCTACTTCGTAGAAGTTGCGATCCGCATAAACGATACCGCTCTTGGTTGCTTTGGAACTTGTCGTTCCGCTCACAGTGCCCGTCCAACCGTTGGGGGTTGAGAGTTCTTTTCTCGACTCGACTGCCGAAGAAAGAGAATCGAAACTGTCGGTGAGGAAGGAAAGTTTGTGAATGGTTTCGTTTGCGATTTCGGAAGCTTTCGCTTTGCCGTAGGTGTCTTCGTCGATGGTGTTGTAGGTCACGTTGTCGAAGAATACGGTGCCGCTGGATTTTGCGTTTTCCGCTTGAAGTTCGCTCGTTGCGCCCTCAACCGTTCCGTAAGTGGTGTCTTGACCGAGCCAGAGATTGAGTTTTACGGAAACGCTGGATTGACCGGTGCGGATATAGAAGGTGTATTTTGCCCATTTGGACTCGGAAGCGGTCTTCGTTTCGACAAATGCGCTTGCGCCCGATTCGTTGGTAGAGTCAACGGAAGACTCGCCCGTGAGAGAGATGGAGAACGTGGTTTTGCCGACCGTTCTTGCATAGACGGAAAGGGCGTAGTATCCGTTTGCCGAAAGCGTAAGGCTGCCCGAAGAGAAGCCTGCGGCATAACCCGTCGTGCCGTTGTTTGAACCGATTGCGAGAAGTTGAGCCTTCTTGCCGGGCAAACTTGCAAGGTCGGTGTTTGCATTATAGAAGTCGCCGTAGAAGGAATCGAACACGGACGGCGCGATGTTGGGGAATACTGCCGTCGTTTGATCGCTGTGAGAGAAGGACTTGTTGTCCGTCGTGTTCAAAGCGACGATACCTGCAACGAGGTTGGATTCCGTCGTGTTGGGCTTCAAAGTCTTGTCGCTGAACGTCCAGTTGGAAGGCGTTGCGGCAACGTTTTGTTCGTTGAGGCTCTTGCCTTCTTCGAGGTTTTCGTCCTTAGTGTCGTAGTCGTCGAAAGCACCGTTGGTGAAGGTGTAACTCGAAGAAGCGGAAGCGAGGGTGACGTTCTTGACGTACGTGCCCGTGCTCGTTTTGTCGTATACGGTTTGAGAAATGCTTGCGCCGTTGATATTTGCAACGAACATAGAGCCGCTCGTAAGAGTGCTTGACGCCCAGCGGTCGCCGCTGCCGAGAGCAAACTTCAAGGATACGGTTACGTCTTCTTTCTCGCTGCCCTTTACGAGCATAGTGAGTTCGCACCAATCTTTAAGGTATGAGTCGAATCCGTTTTCGTCGGAATTGGTGTTGATTTGAGAGAACGTCGTAAGAGTGGAATCGTCCTTTACGGTGTCGCCTTTCTTGACGAGAGAGACGTATGCGCCGCTCGTCTCTTTGACGTCAATCGTCTTGACCCAAACCGAGATACGATAAAACTTATTCTTTTCGATTTTGAATTTTTGAGTTTCGATTTCGTAACGGCTGTCGCCGGTTATTTTGATTTGATATGCGTGTTTGTCAATCGTGTCGTAGGGAAGTGCGTCTTTTTCAAGTTCCACGACGCCCTCGCTCACGAGACCCTTTGCCAAAGGTGCGTCGGATTTGGTGAGGTCGAAGTTGGAAACCCAGCCTTGAGGAATACCGTTGGCATCCGCAATCACGTCGATGCCTTCTTGCGAGGACTTACCGGTCGTGTTTGCGAGCATTCCGTCAAACGGTGCCATATTGACGGTGGTGAGGTCGACTTTGAGACCTTCGTACGCGCTCATACCCGCTTCCGTCAAGTCGAGAGTTTGTTTGTCGTTCACGTCTTTGACGAGGGTAGAGGGGATGTCGCTTTCGGCAATCTCTTTGAGATTGAGTTCGTCCATAAAGAGCCAGCCGTTAGAGAACGTGCCGTTTGCCTTGTACGTGGTTTGGGTCTTGTCGGAGTTCCAGTTGGTGTATTCGACCGCCGTGTTGCTCGAAGTGCCTTCGGTGCCGAGCCATACGGTCATATTGTAACTGTAATCTTTGAATTGGTTGCCTTGAATGTAGAAGGTGTAGGTCTTCCAGCCGTCGGTGGTGACGCCTTGGTCCGTGCCTGCCGCATAACTGTTGGAGTCAATCTTGGTGCTGCCGATAAACACGTTGTCGGACGGTGCTGCCGAGATACCCTTGATGACGATGTCTTTGCCGTCGCTGCCCGAAAGGATAACGGACGCGCCCGCGCCGTGTACGCCGTAGGTGTAAACGTTGAGAGAAAGCGCGTAGAGTTTGTTCTTCTCGATGGTTATGCTGCGAGAGGACTTGACGCCTTGCGCAGTCATAAGTTGTTGAGAGAGCATAAACACGTTCGTGCCGACGGAACCGTCGATGAGTTTTTGAATACGGTTGTCGCTAGACTCGTTTGCGATTGCTTCGAGGCTACCTGCGGGAACGTAGGACGATTTCTTGTCGGGGTCTGCTTCGGACTTGGTGTAGTAAGTCGTGGAATACTTGCTGTAGTTGTCCGCAAACTTGCTCGCGTCGATGATTGCGTTGTATCCCAAAGAGGACGGCGCGGAATCGTTGCTGCCGCTGCTGCCCGTCACGAGCGACCAGCCGTTGGGGGTTGCCGAAGACGAAAGAGAAGTCGTGCCGAAATCGAAGCGTCCGTTGGACACTTTGAGAGTTGCGGTCGCGGTGGTCTTTGCGTTTTCGTTGTTTGTTTTCTCGTTGAGGACTGCTTGCGCGTATTCGTCGCCGTTTTCGAGTTTGGTCAAAGTGAGGTTGTCAAACACCGCATAACCCGTGGTAAGACCCGTCGTGTAAGAGGCGGAATACTTGCCGAGCGCGAGCATAACGCTGAGCGTGGACGAGGACGAGGGCGAACCTTCGATAATCACGGAATATGTGACCCATTTGCCTTGCGTGTCGATTGCGTCGAATTCCGCATAAGTGTTGGAACTGACGTAAATGCGTGCGCCGGGCGTGCCGTTTTCAGAGCCTTTGATGTCCTTTGTCAAAACGTCTACGGAAAGTTTATAATAGCCGCCTTTTGCAATGGTGAAAGAGGAAGACGTATAGCCGTAAGCGGTCGGACCGTTGACTTTTTTGCCGTCCTTTTCGGATTGCTCGGGCATATAAATCATAAGCGCGTTTTTGATGGCGTCGTCATCGCCGTATCTGCCGCCTGCAACGAGAGCGTTGTAGAGAGAATTGTCATTGTCGTTCCACTTGCTCTTGTTTGCGTCGTAGAGTGCTTTGTCGAGGCTGATTGCGCCTGCCGTGACGTCGTCTTTATAGTTGCCCGACGAATAGGTCTTGCCGCCCGTCCAGCTGGTGATAGTGCGGGGATAGGTCTTGACCGAAGTGTCTACAACTTTGAAGTCGCCGTTGGAAACGAGAAGCCCTTTGGTTGCTTCGATTGTCTTTTGGGTGTCGTCTGTCGTGTTGTTGTCGTCATTATTGTTGCAAGCGACGAACATTGCCGAAGTGAGCACGACGAGTGCGATCATCATTAATGCTAATACTGCAAATTTCTTTTTGTTCATACCAAACCTATAAAGAGATTTATTTTGCTGGGGCTTGAGCCCTTTTGATATTTTGAGTTACACATTCACGCATATATGCGCGCATTGTATAAATCAATATGCTTTATTATCCTAATACAAAAACAATATTTTGGCAATCGAAATTCATACTTTCTCGCAAATTAATAAAACTAAAAGTATGCAAAGCGAAACCTACATCAATCGAATTGTTGCAAAAAACTTCTTCAAATATAACCCGCAAAAGCAAAACGCGTCCGCAAAACGCAAAATCGCGATGTGTTTTGTCTCGCTGTTTATAGGCGCGATAAACGGGCTTTTCGGCGCGGGCGGCGGTATGCTCGCCGTGCCGTGCCTAACCTACGTTTGGGGACTCGACGAAAAGAGCGCGCACGCAACCGCAATCGCCGTGATACTGCCGCTGTGTCTCGTAAGTTCCGTTGTGTACGCCCTGAAAGGAAACTACGAGCCGAGCGTGATTCTGCCCACCGTGATAGGCGTTACGATAGGCGGAATCGTGGGCGCGTTGCTGCTCAAAAAGATGTCCGCAAACGCCGTGTCGTTTCTCTTTTACGCGCTTATGACCTTTGCGGGATTCAAAATGATTTTTGACTAAAAAAGCGTTTTATCGATAAAATTCAAGCGATAAAGTGTCGATTTTGTATTGATATGAGGTGAATATGCAATTCATATATTTTATTTTGGCAGGGCTGTTAGGGGGTATACTTGCAGGTATGGGAATGGGTGGCGGAACGCTCACTTTGCCCATACTCGTACTGGTTATGAACGTTGCGCAACTCACTGCGCAATTTGCGAATCTAATCGCCTTTTTGCCGTCGGGAACGGGCGCGCTTTTCGTCCACGTCAAGAACGGTTTGGTGCGCAAAGAGAACTTGATTTATATGTTCGTTCCGTCGATAATCGCTTGCGTGGGTTGTTCGTTTTTCGCAACGGAAGCAAACGGCGATTTGCTCAAAAAACTTTTCGGTGGATTTCTGGTCCTCGTGGCGATAGTTTCTTTTATCTCGAAAATCGCGAAAGAGGTTAAAAAATCCTAACGTTCACTCATTCGAAGCGCACTTATACACGGTAATTTGCTCATTCGCAGACGGAATTGGAATCGCAGGGCGATGACCGTAGCGAGCGTCGAGCT
>ULTC01053210.1_pt1 | contig 12211 bp, 7 predicted proteins | sample 1957091 | NCBI WGS metagenome assembly ULTC01 (sample SAMEA4835720, study PRJEB28245) | human gut metagenome | biome: gut microbiome; material: fecal sample | place: Denmark | collected 2008 | reverse complement strand
GGCCGCCATGCCTTGGTTTCTGATTGCTATTTACTATATTTTTGTTTTACTTCCGCCGGAATACTGGAATAGTTGGGAGGCATGGAAAGAAAACTTGTTACTGAGTCGTTTTGCGGCTCCTACTTCCGCAGGTATATTATTCACTATGTTGGCTGCTATCGGACTAAAGTCCAGCTGGATCTACAAGAAGATTCAGGTGCTGGCCATCTTTGATGATTTGGATACCATCCTCTTGATGATTCCTTTGCAAATAATGATGATCGGACCTCGCTGGCAGTTGCTGGTAATTATCCTTATCGTCTTTCTGTTGCTTTCCTTCGGTTGGAAGAAACTGAGTAAATACAATATGCGGCAGGATTGGAAAGCCATTCTGTTTTATTCCGTTTTGGTGTTTGCCGCCACTCAATCGCTTTATCTTATTACAAAGAACTTATATGGAGAAGATGCCAGCATTCATATTGAGGTGTTGCTTCCGGCATTCGTTCTGGGTATGGTCATGAAACATAAGGATATTGATACGGCTTGGGAACGTAAAGCTTCAACCGGAATTTCATTTATCTTCATGTTCCTGGTTGGTATGAGTATGCCTCCGCTTCAGGGAATCAGTCTCCCTGGTGATACGGGGCTGGCTTCTGTAACCGGTTCTCAGGAAATGATGCCTTGGGCATTGATTATTGTACATGTGGTAATTGTATCGTTACTTTCCAATGTAGGTAAGTTATTTCCGGTATTCTTCTACCGCGACCGTAAATTGAGCGAACGTCTGGCACTTTCCATTGGTATGTTTACCCGTGGTGAGGTAGGGGCAGGAGTTATTTTCATTGCGTTGGGTTACAACTTGGGTGGTCCGGCATTAGTAATTTCTGTGCTTACTATTGTGTTAAATTTAATATTAACAGGTGTATTTGTACTTTGGGTTAAAAAGTTAGCGTTAATGAGCTATCAGGAATAGCTCGTTAACGGTGTCGGGATATCCCTTTGGAAATCTAATACTTAAATCGAATATATGATTATTCTACGTACTGTGAAAAACTTTTCGGCACTGAATGTGGCGGCGAGTATTTTATTATTCCTGACTGCTATTCTGGCAGCTATTGTTGCCAATTCTTCATTGGCTCCTGTGTATCAGAGTTTCCTGTCGCAGGAGTTGCATTTGCGTATAGGTGATTTTAACTTGCTTTCGCATGGCGGTCATAATCTGACCATGATTGAGTTTATCAATGACTGTCTGATGACGATTTTCTTTTTAGCTGTGGGGTTAGAGATAAAACGCGAGTTACTGGTAGGAGAGTTATCCTCTTTCAGGAAAGCTATTCTGCCGTTCATTGCAGCATGTGGAGGAATGATATTTCCGGTTCTGGTTTATTATTTTCTGGTAACTCCCGGTACTCCTGAAACACAAGGCATGGCTATTCCTATGGCTACGGACATTGCCTTCTCATTGGGAGTGCTTAGTCTGCTGGGCAAGCGCGTACCGTTGAGTCTGAAGATTTTCCTGACTGCTTTTGCTGTGGTAGATGATATTGGTGGTATTCTGGTGATTGCCATTTTTTATAGCTCCGAGGTTGCTTATGGTTATTTGATTGTAGCTGCCATACTTTATACGTTCTTATATTATATGGGAAAGTTTGGTATGACACAGAAGATCTTCTTTCTTTTCTTTGGCATTATTATCTGGTATTTATTCCTGCAATCTGGAATCCATAGCACAATATCCGGTGTGATACTTGCATTTGTGATCCCCGCCCGTCCACGGCTGGATGCGGGTAAATATATCCGGCGTATCCGGGCTATTGTCAGTTCTTTCCCGGTGGTACAATCTGATAACATTGTATTGACAAACGAACAGATTGCTACATTGAAGCAAGTAGAGCGGGCTTCGGATCGTGTGATAAGTCCCTTACAATCTTTGGAGGATAACTTGCATGGAGCCGTGAATTTTGTCATTCTTCCTTTATTTGCTTTTGCCAATGTAGGAGTTGTTTTTAGCGGTGGCGGAGAAGTTATAGGAAATGTAGGTCTTGCTGTTGGATTAGGTCTTCTTTTGGGTAAGTTTTTGGGAATTTATCTTTTCACCTGGCTGACTATTAAAAGCGGGCTTGCCCGTATGCCCGAAGGTATGAACTGGAAAAATATTGCAGGCGTGTCATTGCTGGGTGGCGTTGGATTTACGGTGTCATTGTTCATAGCCAATCTTTCTTTCTCTGATGCTTATCCGGAACTGCTGAATCAAGCTAAATTCGGTGTGTTGTGTGGTACTATTATTGCCGGAATACTGGGATATGTGGTACTGAACCAGGTATTGCCAAAGAAAAAGAAAGTATAAATAAGAGTACGAAACCTATCTTCGTATTGCAAAAGAAGTTTCATTGCTTGAAACCATTAGTTCCAAGCGATGGAACTCTCAGTTTCAAGGCATGAAACCTTCAGTTCCAAACGGTGAAACTGTTGGTTTCAAATGATGAAACATCTTGTTTCTTATAATGAACTTACATTCAGGACTGAATGTATTTGATTTCTCTTCTGCTGCAAACAATCCTTGCCCTTATACTTCTTCTCTTTTTCTATATATAATAAGGTGTATTTACTATCTACTAATAATATTAGTTAAACTACTTGTTTTGTTAGTTGAATAACTAATAGTATTAGTTATTTGTTTAAAACTAATTCCTATCTTTGCGTTGTTCACCCAAATAAACCTGAAAATATTATGAAACGATTAACTGCTAAAGAAGAGGAAATCATGCAAATGTTCTGGGAACATGGTCCGATGTTTGTTCGTGAATTGCTGGCTTTTTATGAAGAGCCGAAACCTCATTATAATACCGTATCTACCTTAGTTAGAGGATTAGAGGAAAAAGGCTTTGTGAAATACAAGGCCTATGGTAACACGTATCAGTACTATGCGGCTGTTTCCGATAAAGAATATAAGCGTTCTGCACTGAATGACGTAGTAGCCCAATACTATAATAACTCTTATATCAATGTTGTATCTACATTTATTGAAGAAGAGGGTATGTCGGTAGACGAGTTAAAAGCGTTGATAGCAGAGATCGAAAGTAAAAAGTCGAACAGATAGAAATAGAGTTATACCCGGCAAATAAATAGATCATGGGAACTATTTTGTTTTATATATTTGAGTCTACCTTATGCCTGACAATCCTGTACTTTCTGTTCAGATTGTTTTTCAGGAAAGATACGCTGTTCCGTACGAACCGTTTTTTGTTGCTGGCAGGAACGATGGCATGTACGTTACTTCCATTGCTGCAAATAGATGTTCCTCAATATACAACCTTGCAGTTGCCAATAACTACTGTAAGACATTTATTGACTGAGAAGGAAATAGATGTTCAAAGAGAAGGAGGAACGGGTGAAAAGCATTTGTCTGAAGAAGCAAGTCTTTTGATGGCAGAGAAAGGGGAGGGTATAGAGGGAGATCGTACGAATGTGATTCATACTATTCCTGTGATCTGGCTGTTGGGCAGTTGTTATTTTATCGGGGCTTTGATAGTGCTTGCTTTCCTCTTGCTTTCTACCATCCGTATGCGCCGGCTTATCCGGAGCTATCCTGCCTGTAATTACGGGAAATACAAGCTGGTCATCTGTCCGGAGAAGATAGTCTCTTTCAGTTGGGGGCATACCATTGTCCTGTCACAGGAGGATTACGAACGGAACCCCGGAGAAATCTTGTTGCATGAGCAAATGCACCTGCAACATAGACATACATTGGATTTACTTTGGATGGAATGTATCGTTATATTCCATTGGTTCAATCCTGCCGCATGGCTCCTGATGCGTGAACTTCGTGAAGTGCATGAATATGAAGCCGATAATGGCGTTATTAATAATGGCATCGATGCAACAGAATATCAACTCTTGCTGGTGAAGAAGTCCGTGGGTACAAGGCTCTACTCTATGGCTTGCGGGTTCAATCACAGCAAACTTAAAAATCGTATCACAATGATGTTAAAAAGAAGAACAAACAATTGGGCGCGTTTGAAGCTATTGCTTTTTGTGCCCGTAGCGGCCGGAACGCTTTATGCTTTTGCACGGCCGGAAGTTAAGAAAACAGTGGAACAGGTGATAAATAGCCCTGTGAGTGTGAAACAAGATTCAGTCCAGGAGGGTGAATTGCAACAGTTAGAAGTTTTCTTCAAACGTAAGGCAGAAGATGCTGTGGGTGGAAGGAAGGAGCATCAGCTTGAGAAAACGACGGGAACTTTTTATAGTTTTTTTGTGAACATGAATAATAAGATGATGCTGAATCAGGAATTGATTAAGGAATATGATGTGGAAACCTTATCAGCCCGTCTTAAGGATCTCTTGAGGAAAGAATATAGGAAAGTTGCAAATACGGATAAAAGGCAGGTTCCCGGTTTATTTGTGAGATATGACCGTGGTTCGTCATCCACCGCTATCACTTCTTACCTGCGCACCATAAAAGAGGCTTATCTACAAGTTCGTGGAGAAATTTCCGGAGAATTAGGCGGAGTTTCTGAAGCTCGTTTAGATAGTTTGCTTCCTATATTCGTTTCTTTTGGAGAACCTAAGATTTACAGTTCTAAATATAAGACGGCTTCGGATATATTTTTACCCATAGAAGTATCTTTGTATCCGAAAGGAGGTACAAGCTCAGTGATAAAGAATCCTTCTCTTCAGGAATTGGAATTGAAGCTAAAGGATTACCAAACGGTTGCCAACAGCGATGGATTATCAGTGGGACTGAAGTTTGATAAAGATGTTACTATGGGAATCGTGGAAGATGTGAAAGAAGTTATTCGGACAACTTTATCCCATAAATAATGCTTTACTGAATAAAAATAGATACTCGGATTATAACGAAACAGCCGGCTTGTTGATTCATAAACAAGCCGGCTGTAAGTTTATAGATGTACGATAAATACTTTTACCTGATTTTAATTTCGCAATTGTCAAGGCTCTCAATAATCGCCAGAGACTCCACATGAATACCTTGCTCACGAAGTTCGTCACCTCCATGCTGAAAGGCTTTTTCTATGATGAAGCCCATGCCCACCAGTTCGGCTCCGGCTTGTTTTACAAGTTCCATGATACCTTTGGCAGCATTTCCGTTGGCCAGGAAATCATCGATGAAAAGTACCCGGTCGCCCGGACGGAGAAAGTCTTTACTGACACATACATCATAGGAGCGTTGCTTGGTGAAAGAATAGACAGAAGTAACCAGCATGTTCTCCATAGTGCTCGGCTTTTTCTTTTTTGCGAAGACTACGGGTAATTCCAATAAATAACCTACCATAATGGCGGGAGCGATACCGCTGGCTTCTACCGTGATAATTTTGTTGATTGGGGTGGAGGCAAAACGTCTGACGAACTCCACACCGATGGATTTCATCAGGATAGGGTCCATCTGGTGGTTGATGAAGTTATCTACTTTCAGTATGCCTCCGGGGTAGCATCTTCCATCTTTCAGGATACGGTCTTTTAGGATTTTCATGTTTTATATATCTTAATTTGGATTGTCTATTTGTCCTGTCCGTTTTCTTCCTCCTCCGTTTCCTCTTCTTTGGGCAGTAGTCTTGCTGATATTCGTTTTTTAGGAGTCAGACTCATATTACGCAACAGTTCGGCCTGTCTTACCACACTGCCGTTGCCATCCGAAAGCTGGTTGTAAGCCTTGTCATAATCTCTTTGCAATCCGCTCAGATTGTCACCGATGCGCAGGAATGTATCTGTAAATCCGGCAATCTTTTCGTAAAGTAATGTACCTCGTTTGATAATATCCTGCACATTCTTCACTTGATTTTCCCGTTTCCAGAGATCGAGGGAAAGGCGGAGCGCACTGATCAGATTGGTAGGACTCATCAATACCACCTTTTTATTATAGGCATATTCCCATAGATTGGTATCCGCTTTGATCGCCGTCAGGTAGGCAGCTTCGGTAGGGATAAACATCATCACAAAGTCCGGCGCTTTTGCATCATAATGCGAATAATCCTTCTGGCTGAGTTCATCCACATGCGCCCGTACCGATTGCAGATGTGCTTTCAGCCAGCGAGTCTCTTCCTCTTTGTTTTCGGCGGAGTTGTAGGCAGCATAGGCAGTCAGGGATACCTTGGAGTCGATAATCATTTCCCGCTCATCCGGATACCTGACAATAATATCCGGCTGCATTTTCTGACCGCTTTCTTCGTTGGTCAGCATTTCACCCTGTTCGTTTTTCAGGAATTCCTGGCGGAAATAATGTTCGCCTTCTATCAGGCCGGAAGCTTGCAACAGACGTTCCAGTATCATTTCTCCCCAGTTGCCCTGTATCTTGGAGTCACCTTTTAGCGCACGGGTCAGGTTGTTGGCATCTTCGCTGATCCGGTTGTTCAGTTCTACCAAATCTTTGATGCGTTCTTCCAGTGAGAAACGTTGTTTCGACTCTTTGTCATATACTTGTTCTACCTTTTCCCGGAAATCTTTCAGCTTTTCCCCCAATGGGCGGAGTAAATTGCTGAGATGCTCCGAATTCAGTTTGGTGAAGTCTTCTGTCTTGCTTTTGAAAATGCGGTTGGAGAGATTCTCAAACTCCGTGCTCATGCGTTTGTGCAAGGCTTCCGCTTCTTCAGTTTGCAATTTCAGACGCTCTTCCCATTGCTTCTGCTGCTCCGCCAGTCTCAGATTGAAAGATTTTTCCTGCTCCGCCAGGCGCTCGGCTGTGATGGTTCTCTCACGTGCAATCCGTTCTTCTACCGTACGATTCAGCAGTTCTTCCCGTTCGCGGGTGGCTTGCAGTTGTGCGGACAACGCGGCACTTTTTCGTCCGGCTATCAGATACCCTACGCCGACACCTACTATAAGACCGATAATTAGAAAAACAATATCCATGCTTATTCAGTCAATATCTCGTTGCCGTTTTCGGTAATCAGAAGCATACTTTCCCATTGTGCCGAGGGCAGTCCGTCGTCTGTGCAGACGGTCCATCCGTCGGCTTCATCAATGAAGACTTCGTAAGTTCCCATATTGATCATCGGTTCGATGGTGAATGTCATTCCCGGAACGATAAGCATACCTGTACCGCGCTTGCCGAAGTGCTCAACGTTCGGTTCTTCATGGAACTTGATTCCTACGCCGTGCCCGCACAGGTCGCGTACTACACTGTATCCGTTTTTCTCCGCATGTTCCTGAATGGCTGCACCGACGTCTCCAAGCCGTGCCCACGGTTGTGCTGTCTGTACGCCAATGTCACGGCATTCCTTTGCCACCTGTACCAGGCGTTGCATTTCCGGCTTCACTTCTCCAATCATGTACATTCGTGACGCATCCGAGAAATATCCTTTATAAATAGTGGAAACGTCCACATTCACAATATCTCCGCTGCGCAGGAACTCTTTCGTGCTTGGGATGCCATGACATACCACGTCATTGATACTTGTACATACACTTTTGGGAAAACCTTCGTACATGAAAGGGGCAGGTATTGCATCATGATCCGTTGTAAATTCATAAACCATGTGGTCAATTTCCGCAGTGGACATTCCTTCGCGGATGTTTGTAGAAATGTAATCCAGCAGTGCGGTGTTGATTTTGGCACTTTCGCGGATGCCCGCCAGTTGTTCTTCGGTGCGCAATAAGTGGCGCGACGGTAGTTTATAACCTTCCTTTTTATAGTGTTGAATCTTCACTTCTACTTCGTCGGAATAGTTTTTAGGAGCAAACCGGACTCCTTTTATGAACTTCTTCATTGTCTTTTTCTATTAATAGTTGCTACAAAAGTACACAATAAAATTCATAGTGTCCTCACTGTTGTGATTTCACTTCTCGAATTATCAATTCGCTTCACCTGTATCTGGGTCTTGATCCGTTCGCGCAGTCCTTCTACATGGCTGATGATACCCACTTTTTTGCCGCCCATCTGGTGAAGTTTCTCCAGTGTGTCCATTACTGTGTTCAGATAATCACTGCTCAGGGTTCCGAATCCTTCATCAATGAACAATGTATCTACAGACAGGCTATGCCGGCTGAGTGAAGACAAACCGAGTGCCAATGACAGAGAAACCAGGAAACTCTCTCCGCCGGACAGTGTACAGGCCGGACGTGCCGCACCTCCTTGATATAAATCGCGCAACAGAATGGTGAGTGAACCTGCCTGACATTCCAACTCGTAACGTTCGGTCAGGCGTTGCAGGTAGAAGTTTGCTCCATTGAGCAATTCTTTCAGTACAAAGCTCTGGGCAATATTTCGGAAATTCGTTCCTTTCTCGTCACCAAAGTGATGGCAAAGGCGGTCCCATTTCAGATAAACCTCCCGTAATTCGTCTGCACGTTTCTTCTCATCTTTGATCCGGGCAATGTTTTTCGCATTCTCTTCCAATTGGATTTTCAGTCGTAAGAGGGTCTGATTGCCTGCTGTGATCTTTTCATCCAAAGCAGTGATAAGACTATCCAGACTTTCAAGAGTTTCTTCTTCCTCCATTTCCGGCTTCTTACTTTGGTGTTCTTCCAGTTGGCCGGTTGTAAGTCTGAAGGCTGTCTGTGCTGCCACTTCTTCTTCTCTAAGCCTCTGCTGTCCGCTACGCAGAGATTCTATTTGTTCGTTGGAGTAGGAGGAAAGAGCGATGAGGCGTGCTTCGTCCATATCCGGGTGTGTGGTATAGAATGCTGTCAGGCTGGCTTGTAGCTCATCGAGATTCTTCCGGACAGACAGGATGTTCTGTTTCAGTCCGCTGACGTCAGAATTCAGCGTATTCCACGCCATTCCCAGATTCTTGATTTCCATTTTTTCCTTTGCCGGAAGATGCCTCCATTCAGGGAAAGCCGTACAGATCAGTTCTTGTGTGGCGGATATGCTGCTCAGTTCTTTATCGATGAGGGCGATGGCAGCTTTTAATTCAGCCTGTCTGTTCTGTGCAAGTTTATAATGTTCTGCGGATTTCTGTAGGCGTTCGATAAAAGTGGTAGGGGAGCTCTGCCACTCCGTTTGCCACCCTTCCCAAAGAATCAGTGGGCTGACGCGTTCCAGCGTAGTACGAACAATCTCTTTTTCACTTTCCGCCAGTGAATGTTTATTGGTGATATCGTTTTTCAGCTTTGTCAGATTCTTGTCGGCGGTGTCCAATGCATTCCGGGCGGCTTCCACAGCTTTCTGGTGATTATCCTTCAGATGTTGCAGCCTGGAAATATGGTTGGAGAGGGTTTGTACTTCATTTAGTTTGGCATTGACATTCTCCAGATTCAGTTTATTCTCTTGAAATAGCTTTTCCAGTATTTCTTTGGTATTGTCGGAGATGCTTGGAATAGAACACCGACCGCATTGCTCTTCTGCTTCCGTTCGGGCAAGATCATGACCTTTTCGGGTCTTTTCTGTTGCCAGGCGGCTGTTCGCTATCATATTCTCGTAAGTTTTGACCTCTGCCCGGTTGCTGTTTAATGCTTGTTCCGCTTCCTTGTATTCTTTCTCTTTTGCTTCCAGCGACTGCCGGATAGGGGCAAGCATCGACTGAAAATCTTCGTCCTTGCTGAGCACCTCTATCTTCTGGCCGCATACCGGACACATATCTCCTATGGATAGACGGGCACGGGCTTCTTTGGCCCATTCCTCCACAGCTTCTTTTTGTTTGTCATAAAGCTCTTTGAGGTCATCGTACGCCTTCTTCTGAGTGTCGAATTCGTTTTTAAGTTTCCCGTTCCGGTTCTTGCCGGCTTGCAGATTGGTTTCCAGTGATTTCTCGTTTTCCTCTGCTGTGGCCAAAGCCGCCTTTTTATCTTCCAGTACTATCAGGGCATTTTGAGCTTTTTGCAAATTCTCTTTGATAGTCTCCAATGTACTTTTCTTTTCTTGCAAGGCACTCCGGTTCATGGAATCAAGCTGTGCGTTCAGTTGGTTTATTTCCTGTTGCCTGATCTGATTCTCTTTGCTTTTCAGATTGAAGTCATTCTCCTTATTTGTGCGTTCTTGCTCTTGGGCGGGTTGCTGCCGTACCAATTCCACTATCTGCTTTTCGTAAATGGAGATGCGGGAATGTGAGGAGAGCACGGCATTCAAATCGGTGACGATAGACTGGCTCTGCTCGAACATGGGCAGGAACGGTGCATGGGTTTGCAGATATTCTTCAGCAAGAATTAGTTTTGCCTGTTGCTCTTTCATATTCTCCTTCAGCCAAACGCAGCCACTGCTGAGGCGGATGAAATTCTGCTTCAAGCTTTCGGTTTGTTCGGCATTGATTTCTTGTTGCCACTGCTGCTGTTTGAAAGAGGAGAGCCAATTGCGGGCATCCGCAGTGTGATTCCAATCCTTTATCAGTAGTTCTTTCTGCCGGAAGTCATCCGATTGTAACTGTTCTTTCTTCACTTCCCAGATTCTCTGTTGACTTTCTTGAGTAAGGGTGAGTTCAGTATTTCTTTTCAGCCAGTCACGTTTCAGTGCTGCTATGTTCTTTTGCCCGGTATTTCCGTTGATTTCGCTACTTAATGCAGCCATTGTTTCATTAATTCCGGTCATTTCTTCTTCAGTCAGCACATGGATTCCTTCCAGTTTCCGGTTCTGATTCTCATAGTCTACGCGCTTTTCTTTCGTTATGGCATAAATTCCTGCACCTATTTCAGAATAAATTCCGGTACCTGTCAGTTTCTCCAGGATGTCCGATTTCTCACTTTCTTTGCTCTGAAGAAACTTAGTGAAATCTCCTTGAGCCAATAGGGTGGTGCGGCAGAATTGCTCGAAGTTCAACCCTACGGCTTCTTGTATTTCCGCTTTGATTTCGTTTCTCTTGGTGAGTTGGAGATTGGTTTTGCAGTTTTCCAGCGTCCATTTAGTGTCTTGAATGGCACCGGATGCTTTCCGATGTGCGCGGGCTACGTACCATTTGGCGATGTAAGGTATTTCGTTTGATCCGATAAATTCCAGTTCTGTCCAAGCTTCACTGGTATTTCGTCGCATCAGTTGGCGGCTGTCGTTTATAGCCACATCTTCCTTTTTAGAAGAAAACGTTTGCCCTACATCCCGGTACTTTTCATTTGCTGTGCGTTCCATGCGGGGCGTTTCATTATAGAGTGCCAGGCAAATGGCATCGAGTAATGTTGTTTTGCCGGCGCCTGTTTCACCACAGATCAGGAACAGGGATTCTTCACTTAAAGGGCCGTTCTCAAAATCAATGACGGCATCTTCTATCGAGGCCAGATTCTTTATAGTCAGTTTTTGAAGCTTCATAGTTCACCACAGATTACACGGATTAGCGCAGATTATTCTTTTCTCTCACTTTCTGTACGACACTGCTCATCAGTTCACAGAGTTCCTCGTCCATCTCTTCTCCTTCTGCCTCCTGATAATAAAGTCTGGCTATTTCCAGTGGAGACATTTCCTGCATTTCCTGGATGGAGATGTGCCGGGCTATGTAGTCTGAAGTTTGTTTTTCGCGGTTGGATTTGATATAGCAGTATTTACAGCTTTTTCCTCTTACGGCATTCGATGCCCGTTCATTGCAGTCGGGTGCCAGATAGTCTTTTATCAGAACATTCAAGCGGATATAAGCCGGTTTGTCGTCCGGATATTCTTCCAGTAACTTTATGGCTTCTTCAAAGACTACCGGTTCCTTGGGGAGGGTGACGAGTGGTATTGGATTTTCTATTTCTATTGTCCTTATCTGTGGCGCTTCCCGTCCTTTTAATTCGACGATAGATACGGAGTGTGGATAAGCTTCGTCGAAACTGACGGGTAGGGGGGTACCGCAATAGCGTGCATGCCGTCCGTTTCCTTTGATGTTCTGCGGACAATGAATGTGTCCGAGTGCCAGATAATCGTATCCTTCGCCCATGGAACTGATGGGGACGTATTCTATTCCACCCACGGTTTCGTCATGCCCCGTCCGGTCGCTGCCTTCTATGGAGAGGTGTGCCATTAATACAACGGGCAATCCTCCCGTGTTCATTTTTCCTACTTCGTCCAGCAATGCCTGGAAGAAACGTGCTTGCCGTTCTTCGCGTGGCGTTTCAGTGTCCAGCATCGGGAAATTCTGTGGATAGACGTGGGGGACGGCAATGATATATCCTTTCAGTGCTGCTGCTTCATCTATTACTTCCACGATATGTTTTTCCAGATTCACCTCTTCCCGGGTACGTTCGATGTTTCCCACGACTTTCACACCAAAATGGTTCCATAGACTGCTGTCTATTTCCAGTTTAGAACTGCTGTCGTGGTTTCCGGCAGTTACCACAATCGTCATTCCGGGACATGCCCTGTGAATTTCGAGCA
>ULTC01011875.1_pt1 | contig 12222 bp, 9 predicted proteins | sample 1957091 | NCBI WGS metagenome assembly ULTC01 (sample SAMEA4835720, study PRJEB28245) | human gut metagenome | biome: gut microbiome; material: fecal sample | place: Denmark | collected 2008 | reverse complement strand
AACACGAGACCTACCGATATTGACGCGATAGTCTCTAAGATAAATATTTAAAAATATCATCAAAAAACAGCAGGTCCTAAATCATTATTAGATTCTAAAATAAAAAAGATGACTATACCTATAATCATATTAAACTACAACAGTTCCACTGATTGCTCAAAGTGCATCTCCTTCCTGAAACAACAAAAGGAAGTGGAGGTAGAAATTGTAGTAGTGGATAACTGTTCCCGTGAAGACGATGTTAAGACTTTACGTAAGCTGTGTAGCAAGCAACAGTGTACACTAATTGAAAATCACGAAAACCGTGGCTACAATGCCGGAAACAATATCGGTTTGCGCTATGCCGCACAGAAAGGTTATAAGTATGCCTTGATAGCCAATCCGGATATGGAGTTTCCACAGAAGGACTATCTTGCCAAAATGGTGGCGAAGATGGAAGAGGATGAAGAAATTGTGGCGTGTGGAAGTGATATTGTAAATTCAGAAGGATTACATCAAAACCCCTTAAATTATGTCAGCTTTTGGAATGAACTTTTGTGGCCTTTTGAAATGCTGAAATTTGTTTGCTCACAGAAAGCATTATCAACAGTTATGAACCATCAAAATAGCTTTTATTGTCCTGTCCTTTCTGGATGTTGCTTGTTAGTTAGGATAGGTTTCATTAAGCAAATATCTTTCTTGGATGAACATGTTTTCTTATATTGTGAAGAGTCCATTTTAGCTCATCAAGTTAAGGTTGCTGGGATGAAGTTATATTATATGTCTGATGTTTCTGCAATTCATAGGCATATTAAGTCGCAGAAGGGAAATCCCTATCGCCGCCTTATGCTGTTATGTGACAGCCGCGATTACAAAAATCGCTACCATAGCGATTATAACTTTGTTCAATTACAGTTGCTTTTACTAAGTAGTAAATTACGTAAATGGATTCTAAAGATCAAATCATGATACAACAACGTATTGCAGAAAATAGAATTGATGCTATAGATTGGATGAAAGGATTATGCATTATATGTATAACCTTACTTCATATTGAAAATGGTATCTTTCCTAATAAACTGAATATATCTATCGGAATGTTTATGATTACAGGTTTTTATGTTACGAGCGGATGGGTTCATGGTATGAAAGCTGCTAATAAGACAGTTCTAAAGGTATTCATCCAAAAACGATGGAAGTCTCTTGGTGTGCCTTATTTATGGTTTACTGGTATTTTAATATTGGTAGATTTTCTTTTTTACTTAGTAGGACACTATGAGTTTGACATCGTTTTGAGGGATATATATAAATCTATAGTCCTTCGTGGCATAGGTACATTATGGTTTTTACCTGTTCTTTTTGGGGGCGAATTATTGTTTGTAACATTTAGAAATAAAAGGTGTACTTATGTAGGCTTATTAGTGGGACTAATCACGTTTATACTTTTATCAATGTTTCAAAAACACCTCCAACAGCATCTCTCAGATTTTAATTTTACCCTAATAAAGATGCCTTTACTGGTTTTGTCTAGCTCCGCTTCTGCATGGACAATTATTACTGCAAGTTATCTTGTTTCTCGATATGTGAATCAATATTCCGTTAAAAAGAAGTATCTTTTAGGATGTGCAGTTCTACTCCTTTTAACTACTCTGGTATATTTGAACACGCCAATTGATGAAAATCTTCCAAGTGCTTTATTAATATGTATAGCAAAGTTGTTTTCGTTTATTGAGCCCCTAGCTATCCTGTTTCTCTTTCTATGTATAGCTAAAGAAAATATACTATTGAAATATTTACAGTATTGGGGGAAGAATTCAATCATATTAATGGCTGTTCATTATTCTATCTTAATGGAACTATTTATTTGGATAGTTAATATAATATGGGGAGTGCCCTTACAGGGGTGGAATTCTTTAATTTGCTTCTTTATAATCATGGCATTACAATATCCTATTGCTGAATATATTAATTGTAAACTCAAATTCTTAATAGGTAAATGAACCAGAGTACATTATCAATTTATTGTACACGTTTAGTAGTATTTTTACTCCTTTTATTGAGTATATATCCTGCATTTATGATGAATGCAGCAAAGCAGAACATTCTTTTACTAGCAGTAATGAGCATTTCCCCTTTAATGCTTATAATTACGCCTAAACTATTGCCCCAATATGATATACCTTTGTTTTGCATGCTCATTTTAATGATTGCATTTCCATTCGCATTTCATTTTCAGACGATGAGGTGGTCTACACTGATTTATACAAGTATGTATGTATGCTTCTTCCTGTCATATCTGAGGATTTTATATGCAAGCGATATTAATGCAGAGATGTTTATGAAACTGATTCGCTGGATTATATATGCTTATGCTATTGTACTAATTATACAATTGGGATGCTTTTTTACAGGGCTTCCTATTTTCAATAAAATCAATATAGATATAAATCATGGCTTTCCTCGTTTAAATACTTTAGGCGCAGAACCATCTTGGTCTGCCCGAATGATAGTACTAATGCTATATGTCCATATTTGTTTATCCGATTATGCAAAAGGATATAAGCAATCCTTAAATGAACTCTATCATGAGAATAAGCTATTAATATTTGCTTTTCTATTTACATTGATTATGTGTGGTAGTACAACAGGTTTATTCTTTGGCGCAATATTTTTACTAAGGTTTATCGATTTAAAATCTATTTTTTACATTGTAGTAGGATTGATTCTCATTACCATAGTTGCAGAACACTTTGAATTGAGTAGTTTTACGCGTATCGAGAAATTTGTACCCGCACTTTTAACTTTAGATGAACAGGCTATTATTAGAACTGATGGAAGTGGAGCTAGTCGAATCATTCCTACCATTCAAGCATTTAAGTTTATTACATTGAATCAATTTGAGTCGTGGGTTGGTTATGGTGTGGATTACGACCAGTCTGTAGTTCATTTTCCAGGGATAAAAGCAAATGGAGGTTTGTTTAGTCTTTGGATTAATCATGGCGTTATAGTCCAATTACTCTATTGGTATATAATCTTTAGCATTTGCACAATTAAAAAAGAATGGATGTCTATAGCTTTAGCTATTATGTTTATAGCTGGAGGGGTATTAATCAATGTGCAAATGTTATGGTTTTTACTTATGATGTTTGCAACATATAAATATATTACAAGTAAAGAATATTAAATTCCTAGAAAGACAAATATTAATCTAAATAAAAATGAATAAGTTCTATTCGGACGAGAAGAATATTCAAATTCTTATCTCGTTATTAAAATCTCATGGGATTAAGTATGTAATTGCTTCACCTGGTAATACAAATTTAACCTTAGTTGCTAGCTTGCAACAGGATAGCTTTTTTAAAATTTATTCTTCAGTAGATGAACGTTCTGCGGCCTACATGGCCTGTGGTTTAGCTGCTGAAACGGGTTGTCCTGTTATGATTAGTTGTACAGGAGCAACCGCTTCGAGAAACTATTTGCCTGCATTGACTGAAGCTTATTATAGGAAACTACCTATTCTAACGATTACATCTAGTCGTAGTAATGCAGAAATAGGACATCTTATACCTCAAGTAACAGATCGACGTTATCTACCAAATGATGTTGTACGACTGAGCGAGCAATTACCTATTGTTAATAGCAGCCAAGATGAATGGGAATGTAATATTAAGATTAATAGAGCTTTACTTGAATTAACTCATAGAGAAGGAGGACCAGTTCATCTTAACATTCCAACTATTTATTGTCCTACTTACAATACAAAAGAGTTACCTATTCAAAGAATTGTAAATAGATTGTATGATGGTTCAGAATTGCCTTCTTTGAAGGGTAAAAGGGTGGCTGTATTTGTTGGCTCACATAGTATTTGGGATGCTACATTAATATCACAAGTTGAGAAATTTTGCGAAAAATATAATTCTATAGTTATATGTGATCATACTAGTGGATATAATGGTAAATATCGCATCCAATATTCTTTAATAGGTGGACAAGAACAATTAGTTCATTCTTTGAATAAGTTAGATGTATTGATTCATCTTGGAGAAATTTCAGGAGATTATTTTTCTACTTTTGGCAAGTTTGTTGTAAAAGAGGTTTGGCGTATTAGTCGTGATGGTGAACTTTGTGATTCTTTTCGCAAATTAAGATTTGTATTTGAGATGCAAGAAGATACATTCTTTAAACACTATAATAAATATGAGATTAATACAGCTACTAATACGAGTTATTATGAAGCATGTCAATTTATGTACGATCATCTTTATGATATGATCATAAATAAAGCTGATTTACCATTTTCAAATATTTGGATTGCAAGCCAAATAGCAAACAAAATCCCTTCTAATAGTTCTGTTCATTTTTCTATCCTTAGTAGTCTCAGGTCATGGAACTTTTTCGAATTCAATAAAGATGTTACTTCATTTAGTAATGTTGGAGGTTTTGGTATTGATGGCTGTGTATCTTCTCTTATTGGTGCATCAATAGCTCAACCCAATAAACTATATTTTGGAATTGTAGGTGATTTGGCATTCTTTTATGATATGAATGTTTTAGGAAATCGCCATCTAGGAACCAATATACGAATCCTGTTAATTAATAATAATATAGGAGCTGAATTTAAGTTGTATTGTTATCCTGGATACAAATTAGGTGATGATACTAGTCATTATATTGCAGCAGAAGGCCATTTTGGGAAAAAATCTCCAAAGTTAGTTAAACATTATGCTCAAGACTTAGGCTTTGAATACATTTCTGCATCATCAAAAGATGAATTTATTAAGCAAATAGAAAAATTTATATCACCTGCTCCCTCTAACAAACCAATATTATTCGAAGTATTTACAGATTATCATGATGAAAGTTTAGCTCTTGAAATGATACGCAACTTGGATTCTGATGCTTTAGGTTTCTTGAAAAAGAAAATAAAAGAGAATGTAAATTACGCTTTGATTGAAACAATTCGTAAGTTCTTTCAAATTTAGCGAATGTGAAGAAAATAGGAATACTTACCCGTCGAGCGGGTTTTAACCATGGCTCTTCACTGCAAGCATATGCCATGGCGAAGTTTATTAGTGACTTAGGTTTTGAATGTAAGATTTTAAATTATGATGAATATAGTGGAAATCCACGTTGGAAAATACGTCCTTATATTGAGAATATTCAATGGATTTTTTTTCGTCCACTCATTTATTTATTAGCTCCTTCTAAATATTATTATCTGCATATTAGAAAACAACAATATACTAAATTTGCAGAGTTTGAGGATACTTTTTACAATCTAACATCACCAATATTGACTAATACAGAAGCACTCCGAAAGGCTTCTAGTTCATTTGATGCGCTAGTCTGTGGTAGTGATCAAATATGGTCTCCACTCTCATATGATCCTGTTTTTCTTTTTAACTTCCTGAATGACAACAGAATTAATACTGTAGCATATGCTCCAAGTATTGGAGTTTCTGATATTCATATGATAAGTGATCAGCAACGTAAACTTATGTGCAAAATTAAATACCTTTCATGTAGAGAATTACAAGGTTCAGAGATGGTAAAGAAGATAACACTGCGTGATTGTCAAACTGTTCTTGATCCTACTTTAATGGTTAATAGTACGCATTGGGTAAAAATGGCTTCATCCATTCCTAATGTAGAAATGGAACCCTATATAGTATATTATTTCTTAGGAAAGAATGTACATCAAACGTATATCGATGAATTAAAGCATTTGACTGGATACAAGGTACTTAATATAATGATGTTTAATCGCTTAAATGATTTGCACTGCGATCGAACCGTTACCGATGTGGGCCCCTTAGAGTTCTTGAACCTCATTAAAAATGCTTCATATGTATGCACTGATTCATTCCATGGTACCATATTTTCATTTCACTTTAAAAAAAAACTATCTCTGTTTGAACGCTTTAAAAGTGAAGAAAAAGATAATCAAAACTCTCGAATTTATACCTTATTACAAAACTTACAGTATGAAAAAGTACTGATTAAAGAAGATGATTTGCCATGTAGGGACTGCGAGATTGATTATGCTAAGTGCGAAGCTGCTCTCAAACAGTGGACCGATTTATCCAAATCATATATTTTAAATGCACTAAATCAAAATTAGATGAATTTTAGCAAAATGAAAAACAATAAGAAAATTTTTGTTTCTGCATGTGCTTGCAACCCTAATATGGGTTCTGAGCCAGGTGTTGGATGGCATTGGGTGCTTGAAATGGCTAAATACTTTGAATTATGGGTAATGGTTCACGAAGCTGCTAGAGCTGATATAGAATTAGCGATTAGTAAAATGAATAATCCACCAAATATACATTTTGTCTATACGCGCATCCCGTTTAACTCTTGGTTTAGTAATAATGGCTCATTTCGCTTGGTACGTACCTATTACTGTATTTGGACCTATCTTTCCGATAGTGTTGTGAAGAAAACAATGCAAGAGAACGATATTCATATCTTCCATCATTTGACTTTTGGTAATGCTATTTGGGCTGTTAGTCGTTATGGACAAACACAAAAGTTTATATGGGGGCCTATTGGAGGGGTAGAAGTTATATCAGAAGAATATGCTAAACACTATGATTTTAAAAGCAGAGTTTTTGAATGGTTAAGAAGAACGATTGTCAAGAGCTTAAAATATAGAAGGGGTTATCTTAATCGATGCAAAAATGCAGATTTAATCCTCTGCAAAACCGAAGCCATGTTTCAGTCTGTGCCTGAGCTTTATAGACATAAAGCAATCCTGTTTACAGACGTAGCAGTAGAAGAGAATATTATAGAAGGGACGGATGTAGAAATAGCACATTCTGATATAGTAGAAATTCTCTCTGTGGGGCGATTGGATGCATGGAGAGGATTCGATCTTCTCATTGAAGCTTTTGAGAAAGCCAAAAAGCTTTGTCCTCAAATACATTTGACTATTCTCGGTAATGGAATGAACCGGAAACGATTACAACATCTCATTCAAGAAAAGAACTTACAACAAGATTGCAGTATGTTGGGAGGAGTCCCGATAGAACAGTACAATAGAATAATGACTCAATCTGATATTATAGTCAATAGTTGCCTCAAAGAGGGCGCTGTTACTGTTAGTTTTGATTCTATGCGATATAGTAAGCCTTTAATTTGTATCGATTCAGGTGGTTTTACACGATATTTTTCAGATGACTATGCTATTGTGCTTCCTCAACAGAAAAGAGAGTCATTAGTACAATCTATGTGTGATGCAATTGTTAAGTTGGCATTAAATGTGGATTTACGCAAAGAAATGGGAAGAAAAGCACATCAAGCAGGCAAGCAATTTGTATGGAATGAAAAGGGAAAACAAATACGAGATGTTATCAATAGCTATCTTCATAGCTAAAACAATTAATGTTTGTACTTATGATCAACTGCCAAAGGAAAATCATTTGTTTCCACCTTTTCAATGATTATAGTGGTAGCCCGAAAGTATTGCATATGGTGTTGGAGAGGATTTTAAAGTATGACTATAAGGTGGAACTTATAACCTCATACAATGGTATACTAGATGATTTATCTAAATATCCCAACTTAAAAAAGTATAGCTATATATATCGTTTTTCTAATAATCCGATAGTGACAATGTCACGCTATGCGATGATACAACTATATACTTTCTTTTTTGCCTTCCGATACTTGTCCAAAAAGAATGTGGTGTTCTATATCAATACGCTATTACCCGTAGGACCGGCATTGGCAGGACGGATAATGGGAAAGCCGGTGGTATATCACTACCATGAGAATGCTTTTGCGAAAGGAAGGTTCTATAAGGCATTATGCCGCTGCATGCAAACATTGGCTTCAGAAATAATCTGTGTGTCAGACTATCAACGGTTGTTCTTGAAGCGAAGAGATGGGGTGGTGGTGACACCCAATGCTGTGTCCGAAGTGTTTGTAAATAGATTGATCCCTGCACCCAAAGAGGCTTTTGAACGGAAACGAGTATTGATGCTCGGGTCTTTGAAACTTTATAAAAGTCCGCTAGAATTTATTGCATTGGCTCAGTATCTGCCACAATTTGCCTTTGAACTGGTGGTGAATGACACACAGGAAAACATTAATCACTTCTTAAAAGAGCATAAGATAAATATAAGCAAAAACCTCACTATATATCCTCGACAGAATGATGTTGTACCTTTCTATAATCAGGCTTCACTCGTTTTAAATCTTTCCGATAAAAAACAGGTAGTGGAGACATTCGGACTGACAGCATTGGAAGCAATGAGTACCGGGCTACCAGTAATAGTGCCCACAGAAGGAGGAATTGCAGAGATGGTTGTGGATGGAGAGAACGGTTACAAGATAGACGTACAAAATCTTAATCAGATAGCCGAATGTATAAAAACAATTCTATCTGACGAAACTCTTTATATGGAATTAGCCCAAAATGCACTCGCTTATTCCAAAAGATTCAGTGAAGCAAAGATGGTAAATAGCATTGAAATGATACTAAACAGGAAATAAAACAATCCTTTTATATTTATGAAACAAGTAGCTATCGTAGGCATCCAAGGTGTGCCTGCAAAATATGGCGGCTTTGAGACTTTGGTGGAGAACATTATTGGTGATAACTGTTGCTCCGAAGTCCGTTATACCGTTTTTTGTAGTGGTAAGGATTATACCACACGCATGAAAACCTACAAAGGAGCACAACTGAAGTACATCCCGCTATTCCATGCCAATGGGGTACAAAGCACTCCTTATGATATTCTGTCGATGCTTAGATGTTTGCGAGGTTATGATACCGTAATCATATTAGGCGTATCAGGCTGTGTTTTTTTGCCCGTCTTCAGACTGTTGTATCGGAAGCAATTAATAGTGAACATTGACGGATTGGAACACCGGAGGGCCAAATGGGGTAAGTTTGCCAGATGGTTTCTGCGAACAAGTGAAGCGATGGCCGTACGCTATGCTGACGTAATCATAGCCGACAATAAAGGAATACAGGACTACGTATGGAATACGTATCATAAGAAAGCCGAATTAGTAGCCTATGGAGGAGATCATGCACAAAGAAATGTCACCGAAGAAAGGCAGAACGAAATTCTGAGGCAATACGGAATCGCTCCCGGAAACTATGCCGTCAGTGTATGCCGTATTGAGCCGGAGAACAACAGCCATCTGATCCTGAAAGCCTTTGCTACTTCTGGAAAGAATCTGGTGTTTGTGGGAAATTGGAAACGGAGCGAATACAGCCGACAACTCAAAGAAGAATATTGTGGTCGGAAAAATATACAGATGGTAGATTCTGTGTATGACCTTGATATACTCTATGCACTGCGCAACCAATGCAGGTGCTATATCCACGGACATAGTGCAGGCGGCACAAACCCTTCGTTAGTGGAAGCTATGTTTTTCGGCAAACCGATTTTAGCTTACGACGTGATTTATAATCGTGAGACAACAGAAAACGAAGCTCATTACTTCAAAACAAATGAAGAACTGGTAGAATTGCTACATGACAGCCCCGAGGACGGATACAAGATGCGGGAGATTGCAAAGCAACATTATACCTGGGCTTTTATAGCTCAACAATATAAAGCATTACTTTCATCCCACAAATAACTAACCATCTTCACAAAAGAAAACTCATCAGTAAAATATTTTATAAGCTATTCGTACTGATCGAATTATTTATAGCAGCAAAGTGCCAGAAACAATCACCCTACTTAGTGATTGTTTTCGGCACTTTCTTTATAGAAGAGCCGTAAGAAGGAAAACATTCATCATTTTCCTAACGTCCAGTTAATAGCATTCCTGAACATCTTCGTGAAATCTTCCGTCTCATACAGCCTCTTGCTGTGCCCTATCTGGAAATAAACATTGCGCGCTTTTTTACCTTCGTTCACCCATACCACAGGATGATCGCCCATCTTGATATCCGAAGCAGGCGTATAGGTAGCCTCATCAACACTGGCTAGCACACGCACATTCGGACGTGGACTCTTGTCATAAGTGTACCACTCATCATCAGGCACCACGAAAGAAGCCTGTACTCCCTTCATCACCGGGTGTTTCTTATCCTCCACAAGCACCGTACCATCAGCAAGCGGCGCTATATAATTCTGGAAACGTACACCACCCATAAAATCAGAGAACCATTGCCACAGTGGAAAACCGTCAAACTCACCCAACAAAGTGGCATGATGGAAACCGATCCAACCACCTTTACCTTCCTCTATATATTTGACGAAAGCATCTTCCGCTTCTTTCGGCCATGTATAAGGAGGATAATCCAACTGGATAATCAGATTGAACTGGGACAGATAAGTCTCCGTAATAGGTTTGGCATTGTTTATCTCGGTAATACTGAAATTCATCTTTCTACTTTCATCAGTCAGCCACTTCAGACCCGCATCCGTAAATCCACCATGCTGACCACCTCTTTCCGTCAAGACCAGCACCTTAGTTCTATGCTTCTTACCAAGCAGATTCTCAGCCACCGTACGACGCAAATCTCCTTGCTCATTATCACCACTATAGTCCCAATACATACCACCCAATAAATCTCTATCCAAGATATATTGACACTTGATTGCCAGTGAACGGGCATTTTCAAAACCGAATACCAGCGTATCATTTTTATTAACCAGATAAGGAACCTGGGCAACCGTATCCCACTTTTCAGTATAATCACCACCGGTACTTCCTACTTTATTAAAATCCTGGAAACTGGGGTATCCATCTCCGCCACGACCATAAAAAGGCATCCCCATCACCAGCATGGAAGGTGGCACACCGGCTTTCAGATGCGCAGTAACAGCCTCATCCGACGTAATGTCTCCACTGTTTGCAGACCGATAAAGTGCCGAATGGTGTTTCGGTGCAGAGGCCATGTCATAAGCCATGATATTCACAAAGTTAATAAAAGGAAGAATAGCTTTGAAATCGATATACTTCGCTGAAGCCACAGTGGCAAGTGTCAATTCCTTCTGATCACCTATCGCTGCCCTGATATCTTTCATCAGAAGTGTAAAGTTCTCCGTGTCATCGGGTGAAGCTGAAATGTTCGCCATTGAACTCGTGGGATATTCCCAATCGATATCGATACCATCCAGATCAAATTCCTTCACTACCCGGTCGCAATCCTTAGCAAATGCCCGGCGATATTCATCATTGGCAGCCATTTCACTGAAACGTCCACTCCCCCATCCGCCGACAGACAGAAGTACTTTCAATTCGGGATTTTGCTTCTTCAGGTCCACAATTTGTTTCAAGCGTTCTTCATTGTCAATCCTGACGCCATCAAAACTTTCGTTTACATGACCGAAAGCATAATTAATATGCGTCATGTACTGGGGTTCTGGCACGATGTTACTCCAAGAAGTTACATACGCCACAATCACTTTGGAACTCAAGGGGTTCGCTGTGCTTTCCCCCGACTTGGTGGTGCTACATGAAGCCAATATGGCTAAAACAGCAGCCATCATCATTCTAATCTTTTTCATAAGTATTATAATTAATCAGCTGTTTGACGAATACGTGAACCTATCAATGCGTAATAGAGCATGAATATCTCGCCCAAAAGTACAATAAACCAAGACCATCTCCAACTTCCGAGCACATCAGCCAGTATTCCCTGCAACAAAGGCAGGATGGCACCACCCACTACACCTATCATAAATACCCCGGAAGCCACAGATGTATATTTGCCCAAATGGGCTACGGACAGGGTAAAGATGGCTCCCCACATAATAGAATGGAACAACCCGACTGCCGTCAGCAACCACGGATTATTCAGAAGGATAGCCAACAAAGCAAGTGCTCCTGCCGAAACCGTAGTTACAACCAACTGCACACGAGGAGAAATCTTACTCAAAGAGCTTCCTACCAACCGCCCCACGAGCATCCCGCCCCAATACAGTGTAGCCATTAATGCCGGAGATGCATAATTCATTTCAATGGCATACAGATTGATATTGGCACCGATACAGACTTCCACGCCCACATAACAGAATATAGCACAGACTCCTAAAGTGAGATGCCGGAACGACCAGATACTCTTTTCCAGCTTCTCACCTTTCTCTATCCGAGTTCCCTGTATATCCGGCAAAGATAGTTTCATTAACAGGAAAACAATCAAAGAAATCACCACTATCAGCACCAGGAACGGAATCATTAACTGATCTATCCGGATATCTTCCATTGCCAAGCCACCGAAAACAACACCCGTAACAAAATAAGGTGCCAAAGTGGTTCCTACAGAATTGG
>ULTC01005537.1_pt1 | contig 12301 bp, 10 predicted proteins | sample 1957091 | NCBI WGS metagenome assembly ULTC01 (sample SAMEA4835720, study PRJEB28245) | human gut metagenome | biome: gut microbiome; material: fecal sample | place: Denmark | collected 2008 | reverse complement strand
CAATGGAACAGTACAAGCAGGAATTTATTGAGTTCATGGTGGATTGTAAGGCATTGAAATTCGGAGAGTTTACCTTAAAGAGCGGTAGAAAGTCTCCTTTCTTTATGAATGCGGGTGCGTATGTCACCGGTTCTCAGCTGATGAAGCTGGGGGAGAGCTATGCCAAAGCAATTCATGATACGTATGGTGATGATTTCGATGTATTGTTCGGACCGGCATATAAGGGAATTCCCATCAGTGTGGTAACTGCAGTGGCTTACAGCAAATTATACGGCAAAGAGGTTCGTTACTGTTCTGACCGTAAGGAAGAGAAGGATCACGGCGCAGATAAGGGAAGCTTCCTGGGAAGTTCCTTAAAAGACGGCGACAGAGTTATCATGATCGAGGACGTTACCACTTCCGGTAAGTCTATGGAAGAGACGGTTCCCAAGGTAAGAGGAGCTGCCAACGTAGAGATCGTTGGTCTGATGGTATCCCTGAACCGTATGGAGAAGGGACTGGGCGGTAAAGTCAGCGCACTGGAAGAGATCAAGGAAAAGTACGGCTTCGATGCACATGCCATCGTGACCATGCAGGATGTTATCGATCATCTGTACAACAGACCTTACAAGGGAGAAGTATACATCGACGACACCCTGAAGAAGGCAATTGATGAATATTACGCCGTATATGGTGCTTAAGCAGGCGGCTTCGAAAAGTTTTGGATAGAAGACAGGAGGATTCCATGGAAGAGAAAATCTATAAGATCATGCGCGGAGCGGGTGCTCTGAATATTGTATTGGGAGTGATCTCCCTGGTAGTCGGAATTGCGGCAGGAGTACTGCTGATCATCAGCGGCGGCAAGCTTATCTCCGGCAAATCCCGCATCCTGTTCTGAGGACAAAAGAGAAGAAAGGCGCCGCTTTGGCGCGCAGATTGGGCATTTCCACATAGGAAGTGCCCTTTTCGGGTTCCATAGGAGATATATTATGCGGAAAAAGAACTACATTTTTACGAATAAAAAACATTCGGATAAAGCGATCATGTCTACGATCCTGGGTGTCATCAGCCTGGTGTCTCTTGGCATTGTGACGTATTTGTCCTACAGTCAGGGGGGCGTGATGCACGGAGGATACGGAGTCACCGGTGTGCTGGCAACGGTCTATTCTCTGATCGGACTGATCCTTGGCGTTCTGACACTGCGGGACAAGGATATTTACCGGTTCTTTCCTGTGCTGGGGACGATATTGAATGTAATTTCCCTCGGTGGCATCAGCTTTTTACTGTATCTGGGGAGCCGGCTGTAAAATATGACATCCGGAGGCAGGAGCATGGAAACACACGACAGTCATTTGGAAATAAGGAGTTAACAGATATTATGGAAGAAAGAGAAATTTTACAGGAACGTCTGGAACTGGCGCTTCTCCGGATCCGGGAGATTCCCGGTGAAGATTTCCAGGGAGCGGAGTTACAACCCTGGAAAGAATATTTTACAACAGTAGCGAAGTTTTTACTGCTGATCGAGGATACCAGACAGTTCCTGGAGCAGGGGAAACAGGTCACTGCCACACTGGAAGAATTACAGCAGCGCAACCGTGCTCTGTATGAAGATATTTTGCCGGAAAACTATGAGAACAGTTTTGCCAATCCAGCTTATGCTGTGAAGATGCTGGGAGAAGAATTCGGTGTGCTTGTGTCCTTTTTATACACAGAAATGCGGAGCCTGATCGGTTTTACCTACGAAGGACGTTTGGATGAGCTGGTGATCCGGATGGAGCTGTTTTCTGAGGTATATGCGGCATTTGTATATGAACAGCAGGAAAACCATAAGCTTCCCACGTATGCAGCTATTCGTGAGATCCTCTACTGGTTCGTCAGTGATTATGCGGATGTGGCGGCAGAAGAGCGGGTACGTGAAATGGTATGTCCGGAGAATAATTTTGCAGCGGCAATTCTTCGAACTGCAGACTTTACGGAGCTGCGTTATCTGTATGCTTACGGTGAGTATGTAGGCGAAAATGAATTGAAAATGGCGGAATTTATGAATTCTCTGCCGGAAGAGATTATAAATACCATGGCAGATACTTACACCGAAGGGTATCGTATCGGCTTTGAGGTAACCGGCAAGGATCTGTCGAAGAAAGCGGTCGTGGATGTCCGTTATCAGCTGGGCTTTGAGCGCATGATGAGAAGAGCCCTGGAGAATTTTGAGAAAATGGGACTGCTGCCGGTGATCTACCGTGCGGCCACCAGTATTTTATACAATCCGTCCATCTATAAAAATGGCTTCTACAGCGTCAGCCCCAACAGACAATACGAGTTCGACCATAAGGATGATAAGGCACTGTTCTTAGACAAAATGTATTGCAGCCGGAAACTGGAAGTGATGCATACCGCGTTTGAAAAATACAAAAAAGAGGCACGCGGTTATGCGGGCCCGGCGGTAGTGGAGACCTTCGGAGAGAAGGAATTCGAGCCGGTGAACAAGCCGGAAAGCCTGAAAATGACGGATGAGCAGAGTGCTTTACTGGTAGAGAACCGTACCCAGATGGGCCAGCTGCAGAGACAGTACATTATAGAAGAAGAGCGCAGCTTCACGATCATTGCGTTCCCGATCCCGGAGGTGGGTGACTGCTTCGAGGAACTGTTCCGGGAGACGATACAGATCAATACGCTGGATTATAAAAAATATCAGCGGATCCAGCAGACCATCATTGATGCCCTGGATCCAGCAGATCATTGTGAAATTAAGGGTTGTAACGGCAATCATACCGATCTGAAAGTAAACTTATGGAAACTGAAGAACCCTGCGAAAGAGACTATTTTTGAAAACTGCGTGGCAGATGTGAACATCCCCGTGGGTGAGGTATTTACCTCTCCGGTACTGGAAGGTACGAACGGCGTGCTGCATGTAACCCGGGTATTCTTAAACGGTCTGGAATATAAGGATCTGGAGATCACTTTTGAAAACGGTAAGATCCAAAATTATAATTGCGCCAATTTTGCCACAGAGGAAGAAAATAAGGCATTTATTAAGGAGAATATCCTGTTCCGCCACAAGACACTGCCCTTAGGAGAATTTGCCATCGGCACGAATACCACAGCCTATGTGGCAGCAAAAAAACTGGGTGTGGAGTCCAAAATGCCCATTCTGATCGCAGAGAAGATGGGACCGCATTTTGCAGTGGGAGATACCTGTTATTCCCATGCGGAAGAAGTAAAAGTATACAATCCCGACGGCAAGGAGATCGTGGCAAGAGACAACGAGGTGGCGGCGCTCCGCAGTGTGAATCCGTCCAAGGCATATTTTAACTGTCATACGGACATTACCATTCCTTATGATGAACTGGCAGAGCTGACCGCGGTGAAAAAGGACGGAGACCGGATCACTATCATTCAAAACGGCAGATTCGTCCTGCCGGGAACGGAAGAACTGAACGAACCGTTGCAGGAACTTTCATAAAACCATTGCATCATCGACAAGATTTTAGTACACTTATAGATATATGGAAAAATCGGTGAAAACCGACACATGAGGAGGACATTATGGCAAATACAGAGAATTGCCCTAAGGTTGGCATTGTAATGGGTAGTGATTCCGATATGCCTGTGATGGCGAAGGCAGCAGACATTTTGGAAGAATTGGGCATCCCTTATGAGATGACCGTGATCAGCGCTCACAGAGAGCCGGATGTATTTTTTGAATATGCAAAAAGTGCGGAGGAAAAAGGCTTCAAGGTGATCATTGCCGGTGCCGGTATGGCAGCACATCTGCCCGGTATGTGCGCCGCTATTTTCCCGATGCCTGTCATTGGTATTCCCATGCACACTACTTCCCTGGGAGGCAGAGATTCTCTGTATTCCATCGTACAGATGCCCTCAGGCATTCCTGTTGCCACAGTAGCCATTAACGGCGGCGCCAATGCAGGACTTCTGGCTGCCAAGATTCTGGCAACCTCCGACGCAGAACTTCTCGGAAAACTGAAAGCATACAGCACAAAATTAAAAGAACAGGTAGAAGCCAAAGATGCAAAACTGCAGGAGATCGGCTATAAAGCATACCTGGAAGGCATGAAAAAATAAGAAGATAAGACAGAGAATCAGGGACCTCTTAAGAGGCTGCCCCACTAATAAAACGAAAGAGCCCCTGCGGCGGAAATGAGGAGAAAATGGATTACAAGAAAGCTGGAGTAGACATCGAAGCAGGCTACAAGTCTGTAGAACTGATGAAGAAGTACGTGAAGGAGACCATGCGTCCCGAAGTAATGGGCGGCATCGGTGGTTTCTCCGGAGCATTTTCCTTAAGTGCCATCAAAGATATGGAGGATCCCGTGCTCCTGTCCGGCACCGATGGTGTAGGTACCAAGCTGAAGCTGGCATTTTTAATGGACAAGCATGATACCATCGGTATCGACTGTGTGGCCATGTGTGTAAACGATGTGGCATGTGCAGGCGGCGAACCTTTATTTTTCCTGGATTATATCGCATGCGGACGCAATATTCCCGAGAAGATCGCTACTATCGTAAAGGGCGTGGCAGAGGGCTGTAAGCAGTCTGACGCAGCACTGGTAGGCGGTGAGACCGCAGAACATCCCGGACTGATGCCCGAGGATGAGTATGATCTGGCAGGATTTGCCGTAGGCGTGGTAGAACGTAAAGATCTGATCACCGGTGAGAATATCAAGCCCGGTGATGTACTGGTGGGCATCGCTTCCTCCGGTGTACATTCCAATGGTTTTTCTCTGGTGAGAAAAGTATTCGATATGACAAAAGAGAGCCTGGATACCTATTATGACGAGCTGGGCAAGACTCTTGGTGAGACACTGCTTGCTCCTACCAGAATCTACGTGAAGGCTATGAAGTCTGTGAAGAACGCAGGTGTTAAGGTAAAGGGCTGCAGCCATATCACCGGTGGTGGTTTCTATGAGAACATCCCCAGAATGCTTCCCGACGGCATCCGTGCAGTCGTGAAGAAAGACAGCTACGAAGTGCCTGCTATTTTCCGCCTGATGCAGAAGAAAGGCAATATCACAGACGAGATGATGTATAATACTTACAACATGGGTCTGGGCATGGTACTGGCACTGGATCCCGCAGATGTGGATAAGACTATGGAAGCTCTGAAGGCAGCAGGCGAGACTGCTTATGTGGTAGGTACCTGTGAGGCCGGTGAAAAGGGTGTGACCATATGTTAAGAGTAGTCGTACTGGTATCCGGCGGCGGCACGAATTTACAGGCCATCATTGATGCTATTGCAGCAGGAAAGGTTACCAATGCACAGATCGTGGGTGTCATCAGCAATAACAAGACGGTAAAGAGCTTAGAGAGAGCACAGAATGCCGGGATTCCCGCAGTTTGTGTGTCTCCGAAGGATTATGAGAGCAGAGAAGTATTTAATGAGGCACTGCTTGCAAAGGTGAAGGAGTTTGCTCCGGACTTAATCGTACTGGCAGGATTCCTGGTGAAGATCCCGGAGGCAATGGTACATGAATACAGCAACCGGATCATCAATATCCACCCGTCCCTGATCCCTTCTTTCTGCGGTGTGGGATACTACGGACTACATGTGCATGAAAAAGCACTGGAGCGCGGTGTGAAAGTGACAGGAGCTACGGTACATTTTGTGAATGAAGGCATGGACGAGGGTCCTATCATTGCACAGAAGGCAGTGGCAGTGGAGGACGACGACACTCCGGAGACGTTGCAGAGACGTGTGATGGAACAGGCAGAGTGGCTGCTTCTTCCGAAGGCAGTGGATGACATTGCCAACGGACGGATCTGTGTCGTGAACGGAAAAGTAAAGCATACAAACAACGAAAATTAAGGAAGGCAGAAGATATGGGTATGAAAGTATTGATCGTAGGCGGTGGCGGCAGAGAGCACGCCATTGCAACCTGTGTGGCAAAAAGTCCTAAAGTAGATAAGATCTATTGTGCTCCGGGCAATGCCGGGATCGGTCAGATCGCAGAATGTGTTCCCATCGGAGCCATGGAATTTGATAAGATCGTGGCATTTGCGAAGGAACAGGCCATTGACCTGACCATCGTAGGCATGGATGATCCCCTGGTCGGCGGACTGGTGGATGCACTGGAGGCAGAGGGTCTGCGGGCTTTCGGACCCCGTAAAAATGCAGCGATCCTGGAAGGTAGCAAGGCCTTTTCCAAGGATCTCATGAAGAAATACAACATTCCCACCGCAGCTTATGAGAATTTTGATAACGCGGAGGAGGCTATTAAGTACCTGAAGGAGCAGGCAAGCTTTCCCATCGTGCTGAAGGCGGACGGTCTTGCACTGGGCAAGGGCGTATTGATCTGCAATACTTTAGAAGAAGCGCTGGCAGGCGTGGATGAGATCATGCTGGATAAAAAGTTCGGTGCAGCCGGCAACCGCATGGTCATCGAAGAGTTTATGACAGGCAGAGAAGTCAGTGTACTTTCTTTTGTGGACGGCAAGACCATCCGCATCATGACTTCTGCGCAGGATCATAAGAGAGCAAAGGACGGCGATCAGGGGCTGAACACCGGCGGTATGGGAACCTTTTCTCCCAGCCCCTTCTATACAGAGGAAGTGGATGCATTCTGTAAGAAATACATCTACCAGGCTACCGTGGATGCCATGGCAGCGGAAGGCAGATCTTTCAAGGGAGTCATTTTCTTCGGACTGATGCTGACTCCGAACGGCCCCAAGGTATTAGAATACAATGCCAGATTCGGTGATCCGGAGGCGCAGGTGGTACTGCCGCGTATGAAGAATGATATTATCGAAGTGATGGAAGCCTGTGTGGACGGCACACTGGATCAGATCGACCTGCAATTTGAGGACAATGCTGCGGTATGTGTGGTCCTGGCAAGCGACGGCTATCCCGTATCCTATGAGAAGGGATTTGTAATAAGCGGTCTGGAGAACTTCGACGGAAAAGACGGTTATTATTGCTTCCATGCCGGAACGAAGCTTACGGACAAGGGAATCGTTACAAACGGTGGTCGTGTCCTGGGGGTGACGGCGAAGGGAGCAGATCTGAAAGAAGCCCGTGCCAACGCTTATGCGGCAACGGAATGGATCTCTTTCGAGAATAAATACATGCGTCATGACATTGGCAAAGCAATCGATGAAGCGTAAGACAAGGTCAGGATACAAAAGGAGTTGCAGATGAAAAAGACAGTACAGAGAATAAGTAAATGTAAGGTTTTCTGGGGAATGCTGGCACTGGTATTTGTGTTGGGAGCAGGACTTTTTAGTGAGAATCTGGCAATTGTCAGCCATGCGGAAAGTGCAGCCAAGGTAACAGCATCCAGTGCTAAGATCCGTAAAACTGCGGATTCTTCCAGTGAAGTGATCGGCAGCGCAGCCAAGGATAAGGCGATCTCCATCAAAAGTCAGACCAAGGGAGCAGACGGTTATACCTGGTATGAAGTATATGTGGATGCGAATACGCTGGGATATATTCGTTCCGATCTGGTAAGCATTACCGACGGATCTACCCCGCCGTCTTCTTCAGGTACAACAACTACAACAACTACTACAACGACTACGACCACAGCAACACCGGCGCCTGTTGTGAATGAGACTCCTGTGGAGGTTACTGCAGTGGAACCCCTGAGTGCGACCGTGACCGGAGGTCAGTCTGTTCGTGTGCGCAGCAATGCGTCTACCACCAGCCAGATCGTGACTACTGCGGAGAATGGAATGGCACTGACTGTGACCGGACAGGCAACAGGAACCGATGGAAAGACATGGTATCAGATAAGCTTTATTTCCAACAGTGTCGAGGTGACAGGCTTCATTCGTTCGGATTATGTTGCATTATCCGGAGAGCTGCAGGCACCGGTAGAAGAACAGCCGGTAGAGGAACAACCCACAGACGAGCAGCCTGCGGAAGATACACAGACCACATCCAAAGACTGGGATACTCAGATGCAGGGAGATGCATGGTATCTGCTGGACATGGCAGGGCAGAAGCAATATAAGATTGAAGATCTGTTCAATTCCCTGAACCAGATCACAGAGATCAATGCACAGTATGAGACCAATCAGAAAAAAATCAGCAGCCAGAAAGCAGTCATCATTATTTTGGTGATTCTGCTTGTAGCGGCGGTAGCAGCGGTGACACTGTTGATCTTCAAAATCAAAGATATGAATGACGCATCCTATTTCTCCGGCGTGGAAGAGGAAACGGCCCGCAGAAGAAGAGTGGACAGACCCCAGGGAGGCAGACCCCAAAACGGAAGACCCGCACCTCAGGGAGGCAGACCGCAGGGCGGCAGGCCGCAAGGCAGCCAGAAAGTAATGCATGAAGTGGGAGCCGAGAGAAGACCGGCATCCAGACCGACAGGCCAGGGAACACGTCCAGATGGCAGACCCGCACCTCAGGGAGAGAGACCCATTGGACAGACCGTAAGACCTGCGGCACCGCAGGAGAGAAGACCTGCACCCCGGGGAGGCAGACCGGTGACACCCGGACAGGGAAGACCTGCACCTCAGGGAGGCAGACCGGTGACACCCGGACAGGGAAGACCTGCACCTCAGGGAGGCAGACCCACGGCACCGCAGAGTGAAAGACCAGCGCAGCAGGCCGGCAGACCGGTGGCAAGACCCACAAAGCCTGTACCGCAGAGTGAAGGCAATCAGAATCCCGGCTGGAAGTCCAAAAACTTCATGTCAGATGATGATGAATTTGAATTTGAATTCCTGAATTGGGACGGAGACGAAGATCAATAAAATGCAAACGGCATCTTGCACAAGTGAGATGCCGTTTTTGATTAAAAAACGATAAACTTTCCCCGGTTACAGTTGACAGTACTGCGTTCACTGTTATAATAGGAATATAACAATCAGTGACATGGGAAGGGAGCGAGTTTGATGATAATAGAGATAGATTTCAACAGTGATGAAGCACTCTATATGCAATTACGCAATCAGATCATCATGGGAATTGCCACGTCACAATTTCATGAAGGAGATTCTCTGCCCAGCGTGCGCCAGCTGGCGGATACGATCGGGATCAATATGCATACAGTAAATAAGGCATATACGGTTCTGAAGCAGGAAGGTTATGTTAAGGTAGACCGGCGAAAAGGCGCGGTAATTGCACTCGATGTGGATCGCATGCGTGCGGTAGATGAATTGCGGAAGGAATTGCAGGTAATACTGGCTAAGAGCAGCTGCAAGAATATTTCCAGGCAGGAAGTTCATGAGCTGATTGATGAAATATATGAAGAGTATGGAGGACTGAATTGATGCAGTCACAGTTTACGGATAAGGCGCAAAATGCGCTGGCGCAGGCTTCCAGATGTGCAAGGAGCCTGAAGCAGGGTTACATCGGAACGGAACACATTCTGGTAGGATTATTAAAGGAAGACACCGGTGTGGCGGCCAAGGTATTGGCTGATAACGGTGTGGAGACCGGGCAGGTCATGGACATGATCCGGGATTTGATTGCGTTTGAGAACGGTGTCGCAGTGAAGGACAGAGAGGGATATTCTCCCAGAGCCGCGAGAATCCTGGAGGAAGCACACCATCAGGCCGCACGTTTCGGACAGAAGCAGACCGGAACGGAGCATTTGCTGCTGGCCCTGATCAAAGAGGGGGAAAACGTAGCGGTACGCCTGTTGAACACGCTGGGAGCCAATGTACAGAAAATTTATGTGGATACCCTGATCGCTATCGGACAGGACGGCAATCTGTACAAAGAAGACCTTGGAAAAAAGGGAGACCGTAAGGCGAAACAGTCTACGTTGGAGCAGTACAGCCGGGATCTGACGGCGCTGGCCAGGGAAGGAAAGCTGGATCCGGTAGTCGGAAGAGATGAAGAAATCCGCAGAGTGATCCAGATCCTGAGCCGACGGACGAAGAACAATCCCTGCCTGGTCGGGGAACCCGGTGTTGGCAAGACCGCCGTGGTGGAAGGACTGGCAGCCCGGATCGTGGCGGGAGATGTGCCTTTTACGGTGCAGAATAAGAGAGTACTGACACTGGATCTGTCCGGAATGGTAGCGGGAAGTAAGTACCGCGGAGAGTTCGAGGAGCGGATCAAGAAGGTACTGAAGGAAGTCACAGAGGATGGGAATATTATTTTATTCCTGGATGAATTGCATACGATCATCGGTGCCGGAGGTGCCGAGGGGGCTATTGATGCGTCCAATATCATGAAACCGTCTCTGGCCCGCGGAGAGATCCAACTGATCGGTGCGACCACGATCGCGGAGTATCGCAAGTATATTGAGAAGGATGCTGCACTGGAGCGGAGATTCCAGCCGGTTACGGTGGAAGAACCCACAGAGGAAGAGGCTGTCCGCATCCTGGAGGGTATCAAGGGGAAGTACGAAGCACATCACCATGTGACCATTACACCGGAAGCGGTGGAGGCGGCAGTGAGACTGTCCAGTCGTTATATCAATGATAGGAATCTGCCCGACAAGGCGATTGACCTGATCGATGAGGCAGCGGCCAGTGCCAGACTGCATGCAATGGATGCACCGGATAAGGCAAAGGAGATCTCGGATAAGATCCGGGAGCTGGACTGGGAGATGGAGAAGGCTATCCGCGTGGAAGCTTTTGCCCAGATGGCAGAGATCAAGAAGAAACAGGATGCTCTGGTAAAGAAGCAGGAGCGTTTGCTGAAAAAGCGTGAAAAAAGGGAAGAGGAAAATACTTTAAGCATCGGTGAAAATGAGATCGCCGAGGTGGTGGCCCAGTGGACCAAAATCCCGGTGCAGAAGCTGGCAGAGAAGGAAAGCGAGAGACTTCTGAAGCTGGAGAAGACATTGCATAAGCGTGTGATCGGTCAGGAAGAGGCAGTTACCGCTGTGGCCAAAGCCATCCGCAGAGGCCGTGTGGGACTGAAGGATCCGAACCGTCCCATCGGTTCTTTCCTGTTCTTAGGACCTACCGGCGTCGGCAAGACGGAATTATCCAAGGCGCTTGCAGAGGCTATGTTCGGCTCGGAAGATGCCATGATCCGTGTGGATATGTCGGAGTATATGGAAGGTCATTCGGTATCCAAGATGATCGGTTCCCCGCCCGGATATGTGGGATTTGAAGAAGGTGGCCAGTTGAGCGAGAAGGTCCGCAGGAATCCTTATTCTGTCGTTCTGTTTGATGAGATCGAAAAGGCTCATCCGGATGTGTTCAACGTACTTTTGCAGGTGCTGGATGACGGTCATATTACGGATTCCAAGGGCAGAAAGGTCAGCTTCAAGAATACGGTGCTGATCATGACATCCAACGCCGGAGCACAGCGGATTGTAGATCCCAAGAATCTCGGCTTCGCAACGGAGAAGAGCGAGACGAAGGATTATGAGAAAATGAAATCCAATGTCATGGAAGAGGTAAAGCGCAGCTTCAAGCCGGAATTCATCAACCGTATCGATGACATTATCGTGTTCCACCAGCTGAACAATGAGAATATGAAAGAGATCGTAAATCTGCTGGCATCCAATCTGTATAAGAGATGCGAGGACCAGCTGGGCATCCATCTGACGATCACTGCAGCACTGAAGGAGCATTTGGTGAAAAAATATGCTGACAATAAGATGGGTGCAAGACCCTTAAAGCGTGCGATCCAGTCAGTGGTAGAGGATGCTCTGGCAGAAGAGATACTGCTGAAAAAGGTGGTGCCGGGAGATAAGGTTTCTGCAGGATTTAAGAATGGTAAAGTCGTATTTACGGTTAAGAATTAAGCATTTGTAACTATTCAGTCACTCAATTCGCAAAATCGCTCTTGCAGAGCTTTCCTTTTGCTCATTGAGGTTACTTCGTCTTATAAATATCATGAAATATTCTTACGAATGCAAGCATTCGACGAATATTCAATGATATTTAAATGACTCTGAATAGTTACAAAATTTAAAAATTTTTTTGTAGAAAAACAGGGTGAGATATATTATACTGTAACTATTCAAACCCCATTCGCAAAGGACGAATGATAAAGAAGTGTTGCGGATGCAGTTACTTTCAGGAGGACAGACAGATGGCAGTAGTGGAAGAAATACTTCGCAGTGAAGCAGACGGATCTATCAGCTTTGGTAATCATAAGCTGGCCAAGAAGGCAAAGGTAGAAGATTATGAGCATGCAGGAGATCTGCTGAAGGTTAAGACCTACAATGAGATGACAAAGCTGGAGAAGAACGGTATGTTTTTATATGAATCTGTTCCCGGAACCAGTGTACTGGAGTTCAAGGAAGCTGATAACAGTGTGGAGTTCATCGTAGAAGGTGATGAGGATTCTCAGATCACTGTAGGACTGAAGGACGATACCGAGTACGAAGTATTTATCGACGGTAAGAACGTAGGAACCATGAAGACCGGACTTGGCGGCAAACTG
>ULTC01012718.1_pt1 | contig 12380 bp, 9 predicted proteins | sample 1957091 | NCBI WGS metagenome assembly ULTC01 (sample SAMEA4835720, study PRJEB28245) | human gut metagenome | biome: gut microbiome; material: fecal sample | place: Denmark | collected 2008 | reverse complement strand
AGTTAAATCAGCGGCGATGCCGACTTTGGCGACGATTGTTCACAACCGTCCGCGGCAACCCCGGGTTAATTTTTATCGGACCTAAGGCTCAAGAAGGGTGAGCACTACGGACATCCGTTGTCAAAGCTCGGCAATTTTGTCGGCGCAAAAAAGCCTCCTCCATACCGAGGTCTTCGAAAAGCCTGATATTAAACCTTATTTTTGCCCCTTCTGTCAAATTTAAAACGCAAATCCGAACAATTCGGGAACCGTTCAAAAAATTTTTTTGCACAGGATTTTGTGTTTTCTTCATTTTGGGGTTCAACGAGTCGTGCAAAGTTCCGATTCTTCCGACAACCGCCCTTCAACCGAAAAAACCGAAGATCGTCTGCAACAGCTAAAATGTTCGCCCCAACCGACACTCCCCACATTGATTTCAAATCGAAGTTTCCGCCTGTTGCTGTAGCTTCGCTGGAGTGTTTTTTTATTTTTTCAAGCCCTATGAGTGATTTTTGGACTGCTTGTTTAGAGCAAATTAAGAACGACACCCCACGCGATGTGTTCCAGACCTGGTTTGCAGATCTGACTGCGGATGTCGAACTTGAAGCCGGCTCCATTACGATTTTGGCCCCTTCGAGCGCCAAACTTCGTACCGTGCGCGACTCTTACGGCACCACCATCACTCAGTATGTAAATCGCCTGGCCGGCAAAGAAATGGACATCGTCTGGGCTGTCGCTCAGAGCAAACCGCAACGCCCTTTCGTAGAACATATCGAAGAAGTTAAACCCGACATTGCCGCCACTGGTCTGTTGCCCAACCTTACTTTTGAGAATCTAGTGGAAGGTCAGGCCAACCAGATGGCTTTTGCCTCGGCGTTACAGGTGGCTTCGAGCACGCACTCCGTGTACAACCCGCTTTTCATTTATGGTGGCGTAGGTCTAGGTAAAACGCACTTAATGCACGCCATCGGCAATCGTTTTCTTAAAAACAACCCGAAGGCCAAGGTGTTGTGCGTGTCCGCACAACAGTACACACAGGAGTTCGTTGACGCTATGCGTTTAAAAAACGTCAACTCCGAGCGCTACACCGAAGCCATGCGCAAGTTCGACGCACGTTACCGTGGTATCGACATGTTGTTGATTGACGACATCCAGAGTTTCCGTGACCGTGAAGGTACGCAGACGAACTTCTTCTTGACGTTCGAAAGCATGGTTCCGCACGGCAAGCAGATTGTCCTCACCAGCGATACCTATCCGAAGAACCTATCCGAATTCCAGGACCGGCTGCTCAGTCGTCTCACGCAAGGCCTGATCGTCATGATTGAGCCCCCCGAATTCGAGATGCGCGTGCAGATTCTGCTGCAAAAAGCCGAACGCTCCGGCATCAATATGCCGCAGGACGTTGCCGAAATCATTGCCAAACGCATCAAAAGCAATGTGCGTGAACTTGAAGGCGCCGTTCAACAAATTCTGGCTTACACGCGTTTTCATCAAGTGCCGGTCACACTCGATACGGCCAAAATGGCGCTTCGCGATATCTTTAAGGCAACGGCCACGCCCGTGACCATCGACAACATTCAGAAGGCCGTGGCGGAGTATTACGGCATCAAGCCGAGCGATATCGTTGCCAAGTCGCGTAAAGCAAATCTCGTACGCGCCCGACAGGTCGCGATGTACCTGTCAAAGGAACTGACCAACAAGAGCCTGCCCGAAATCGGCGCCTTGTTCGGAGGACGCGATCACACGACCGTAATTTACGCACATCGCAAGGTCATGAGCGAACGCAATACCGACGACGGGCTCAAGCACGACATTCACCTACTTGAACAACGTCTGAAAAACTAATTTTTCGATACGTTTTCGCCGCTTTGAGTAATGCTTCAAAGCGGCGAAAAACTACAAGAATCGTTAAAATTGAGAGATTCGCGCACGCCCGCGAGGCTGTCGTGCGCATACGATTTTTAGAAAGGCAATTAACTCCCATGCAGTTTATCAAGTGCACCCGCGAGGCTCTTCTCAAACCCCTGCAAACCGTCGGCGGTATCGTTGAAGGCCGTCAGACGCTTCCGATTCTGGCCAATGTCCTCATCCAGAAAGAAAAGGACAAGGTGAGCTTTACGACCACCGACTTGGAAATCCAGATCCGCACAACCGCTGATGTCGGCACAGGGGACGAAGATTGCAAGACTTCATTGCCCGCGGCCAAACTGTTGGCTTTGCTCGCCGCTCTGCCGGGAGCCTCAACAGAAGTTGCCCTCAACGCAGAAGAACGCAAGGTGGTGCTCTCTGCCGCAAATTCGCGCTTCTCGCTTTCTCAATTGCCTGCGGAGGACTACCCAGAACTCAACACATCCGAAATGAGCACAAGCTTCAAGGTGCCGGCTCAGAATCTGAAGCATCTGTTGCAGATGGTGCACTTTTCCATGGCTCAGCAGGACATCCGCTACTACCTCAACGGCATGCTGCTGGTTGTTCAGAACAAGAAGGTGCGCGCCGTTGCCACCGACGGTCACCGCCTGGCCTGCTGCGACGATAACTCCGAAATTGAGTTTGACGGCAATATCGAAGCCATTCTGCCTCGTAAAACAGTCCAGCAACTCATGAAGCTGTTGCCCGATACGGATACCGAAGTTCTGGTGGAAATCGGCAAATCTCAAGCACGTTTCGTATTCGGCGACATCGACTTTCTCACCAAACTTGTCGAAGGCAAATTCCCGGATTACAACCGAGTGATTCCTCAGAACAACGACAAGACGTTCCTTGTCAACCGCGAAGAACTGATCGGCGCATTACGCCGTGCGGCGATTCTTGCCAATGAAAAATTCAAGGGCTTGCGTTGGATCATCACCCCGGGCTGCCTGAAGGTGCAAAGCGCCAACTCTGAAATGGAAGAGGCCGAAGAGCAAATCGCCATCAACTACGACGGTCCAGATCTCGACGTTGGCTTCAACGTAGTGTATCTACTCGACGTTCTGGGCAACCTCAAGAACACCGAAGTGCGCTTCTCTTTGTCCAATGCTCAGGGCGCCACGCTTCTGACCATGCCCGACAGTGAACTCTTCCGCTACGTGCTGATGCCGATGCGCATCTAATTCGAACGCCTTCTCCGTTTCGGTGCCTGCTCTGTTGTCTTGAGTGGGCGCCGAACACGTACTCTGCCGGACGCGGAGAGCAGGGGCGTGCACGTCGGCGCATTATTTTGCAAATGAGTTGAATAAACGTTTTTACATTGGATTTTTAGCGAAAAATGGCTGATCAAGAAATCAAGTCGGACGTCTCGAGCTCTTACAACGAAAGTAACATCAAGATTCTGGAAGGTCTTGAAGCTGTTCGTAAGCGCCCGGGCATGTACATCGGCGACGTCTCCGACGGCTCCGGTCTGCATCATCTCGTTTACGAAGTGGTGGACAACTCCATTGACGAGGCCATGGCGGGCTACGCCTCCAAGGTTTACGTCACAATCCACATGGACAACTCCGTAAGCGTTATCGATGACGGCCGTGGCATTCCTACAGCCATCAAGTTCGACGACAAACACGAACCGAAGCGTTCGGCAGCCGAAATTGCACTGACGGAACTTCATGCTGGCGGCAAGTTCGACGACAACGGCTACAAGATCTCCGGCGGTTTGCACGGTGTGGGCGTCTCTTGCGTCAACGCGCTCTCAAAGTGGCTCGAACTCAAGGTGCACCGCGACGGCTTTACACACGCCCTGCGCTTTGATCACGGCGCAGTGGTCGATCGCGTTGTTGAAAAACAGAAGGATCCGCACACTGGCGAAATGGTGGAAGTAAGCCCAATGACCATTCTCGGGCCCACCACCAAGCGAGGCACGGAAGTGCACTTTTTGCCTGACGCCGAGATCTTTCAGCCGGTCGTCGAATTCGACTACGAAACGCTGCTCAACCGACTGCGCGAACTCTCGTTCCTGAATTCGGGCGTTGACATCGAACTCACCGATGAACGCACGGCTCGTCACGTGCTTCTCGAAAGCGAGGGTGGCGTCAAGAGCTTTGTTCTCTTTAAAAACACCACCCGAAAGGCCATTCACAAGGATCCGGTCTACATCCAAAAGACCGTGATGCAAAAGAGCGCCAAGGAAAACGCCAAAGAAATTCCGGTTTATGTGGAAGTCGCCATGCAATGGAACGACTCGTACAACGAGTCTTTGGCCGCTTATACGAACAATATTCCGCAGCGCGACGGCGGCACGCATGTTACAGGTCTGCGCGTGGCCATGAGCAATGTCATTCGCAAGTACATCACCAACAATGACATTCTCAAGAAAGGCGACAAGTTTGACATTGCCAGTGAAGACATGCGCGAAGGGCTCACCTGCGTGCTTTCTGTGAAAGTGCCTCAGCCGTCCTTCAGTTCTCAAACCAAGGACAAGCTCGTCACGAGCGAAGTGCAGCCGGCCGTAAACGCTGCCGTTTCCGAGGGACTAACCACGTTTCTGGAAGAGCACCCCGATCAGGCAAAGGAAATCTGCAACAAGATCGTCACAGCCGCACGTGCACGTGAAGCAGCCCGCAAGGCCCGAGAAGTGACCCGCAAGCAGGTTATCGGCGGCGGCTTGCCCGGCAAACTTGCTGACTGTTCGAGCAAGGATCCGGCAGCCAGCGAAATCTTCATTGTGGAGGGTGACTCCGCAGGAGGCTCCGCCAAGACGGGGAGAGATCGTGAATTCCAAGCCATTCTTCCGTTGCGCGGCAAAATTCTGAACGTGGAAAAAGCCTCGGTTGACAAACTCCTTGATTCCGAACAGATCAAGACTTTGGTGCTTGCTTTGGGCACACAACTCAAGGAAGACTTCGACATCGAAAAATTACGCTATCACCGCATCATTCTGATGACCGATGCTGACGTTGACGGCGCGCACATTCGTACCTTGCTTTTAACGTTCTTCTACCGTCAGATGCCTCAGCTTCTCGAGCGCGGTCACGTCTATATCGCGCAGCCGCCGCTCTACGGCGTTCTTACTGGCCGCCGCGGCAAGAACAATGTTGAAAACAAGATCTACATCAAAGACGATGCCGAAATGGAGCAGTACCTGCTCGACATTGCTCTGGAAGGTGCGGCGCTTTACCGTAACACGGCCGACTTCGAAGCCGGCATCTGTCTGCGCGGCACCGATCTTGAAAACATGATTGCCGAGTTCGAACAGTCCAAATCGGTCATCGAGCGCTTGAGCCTTGTGATTGACCGCGCCGCCTTGCTTGCGATTGCTTCGGGCGTTGAAGTTGACCTTTCCGACATGGAAAAAGCACAAGCCTGTGCACTGGCTCTGGAAACCGAAATCCGCGATCCGGAAATCAAGGTCGCAGCCGAAATCGATGCTGAAAAAGAACGCGTGCGCATCCGTGTGAGCCACCACATCTACGGCAATACGCACACCACATTCATCGAACCGGAATTTCTGCGCTCCAACGAGTACCGCATTCTGCGCGATGCCGCTGTCGCTCTGAAAGGCGTCGTAGGCGAGGGAGCACGAGCCGTGCGCGGCGAAGCCTCTCAGTCTGTCAAGAACTTCGGCGAAGCCGTCAAATGGTTTATGGACCAGGCTGAAGCCGGAGTCAAAAAGCAGCGCTACAAAGGATTGGGAGAAATGGGGTCCGAAGAACTCTACGAAACAACCATGAACCCGCAGACGCGCCGCCTGCTTCGTGTGCGTCTGGAAGATGCCAGCAAGGCCGATGATATCTTCTCCATGCTGATGGGCGACGAAGTCGAACCGCGTCGCGAGTTCATCGAGGATAACGCCATCTTCGTGAGCAACCTCGACATTTGATCTTCGCTCAGCTTATCCAGCAAAAAGCGTCACCTTAGGGGCCTGCAGGTAAAATCGCCTGACAGGCTCGTTTTCTTTTTACTGACATGACCACTCCGATCGAACAGCAAATTGTCATCGCCGTGAGCTCCCGCGCGCTTTTCAACCTGGAAAGCGAGCATCACATCTTCGAAGAGCAGGGGGTCGAAGCGTACCGCGCCTGGCAGGTTGCGCACGCTAACGAACCGTTGGAGCCCGGTACCGCCTTTCCCTTCATTCAGAAACTGTTGCGCATCAACACGCTTTTCGGCGATAAGCAACCGTTCCGAGTGGTCGTTTTAAGCCGCAATACGCCAGAAACGGGACAACGCTTCTTTAATTCCTGCCGCGCCTACAACCTGCCGATCACCGCGGGTGCTTTTACCTCGGGACAATCCACCTTTCCTTACTTACAAGCTTTTGACGCCTCACTTTTTTTGAGCGCCAACAAAGAAAACGTTTTTAACGCAGTCAGTAAAGGGCAACCCGCTGGACTTGTCATCCCAGGTTCAACAGCTCTCAACGAAAACCAAGAAACAGACGACGAACTGCGCATCGCGTTCGACTTCGACGGAGTCGTTATTGACGACGAAGCCGAGAAAGCATTCCACGAGGAGGGGATGCAAGGATTCGTTCAGCATGAGAGACAAAAGCGCAACATTCCGCATCAGCCCGGACCGATGCACCGACTTTTTACGAAACTCGGTCAATTTCAAGCGCTTGATGCCGAGCGAGGCAAAGGTGATCCGTACTTCAAGCCCGTTTTGCGCGTTTCAATTGTCACAGCTCGCGGCGCCATGAATGAAGAGCGCTTAATCACGAGTCTGAAGAGTTTCGGTATGAGCGCTGCGGAACTGTTTCTGATGGACGGATTGCCGAAAAAACGCGTGCTTGATGTGTTAAAACCGCACATCTACTTCGACGACCAACTCAAACACGTTGAAAGCACCAGCGAGACGGTTCCGAGTGTTCTGGTTCCGTTCGGCATCAATAACCTCGTCCTGTAACGACACGCGAGGCGGTTGGCTTATGCTCAGTCAATGGCAGCACTTACTTCGACCGATCAACTGCGGTCCGATGCACCTGAAAAACAGGCTGACGGCCGCACCGATCAATACGGGATTGGAAAACCTTTCCAATCTCGCCACTCTAGCAGACTTCTACGCTGAAGCCGCAGCCGACGGCGTCAGTCTCGTGACACTTTTTTCTCCGGCCTTAAGCGGTCAGGCAAAACAAAATTCTAATACACAGCCGGCCATCGCCGACGATTTCCTACGTTACAAACCAATTTTGAAAGCTGTCTCAGTCTTTGACTGCCGCACGGCCATTGAACTCAACCATATAGGACAGGATGCCGGAGTTCTTTTCCCCGTGTCAAGCGTCCCGGGCACATCCGAATACACCGGCAAGTCGTTTTATGCCGCCCCCGGCTTTCTTATCCGCAAAGCGATTCGTCAGTTTGCCCAATGCGCCCAACGAGCCGCTTCCGTGGGTTTTGATGCTGTAGAAATCAACGCTTCCGGACGCTCCTTCATTGCCTCCTTCCTGAGTCCCGCCGTCAATACCCGACGGGATGCCTGGGGAAGCAATCAACTCGGTCGCTTTCGTTTCCTACTGGAAACTGTTCGCAGCTGTAAGCGAAACCTTCCGGAAAACAAAGCTCTCGGCGTCCGATTTAACCTCATGGAACTCTCGCCCAAAGGTGCACCTTGGGACGAAATTTTGCGCCTCATCCAGATGTTGCGCATCGCTGGGGCCGACTACCTTGTCGGCATCGTCGACGGCTTTGAGGAGCGCGTCCCAACGTACTCTCACGCCATTCCTGAAGGCGTATGGATTCCCGCTTACGAGGCGCTCGCGCAGGCTTCCGATTTGCCTGTCTTTTTCACGGATCCTTGTACTGACTTTGATCAACTTGAGACACTGGCTCAAAAGCACGACAACGCGGTTTTTTCGCTGAGTACGCCCTTGTTGGGGGACAGTTCATTCATTCGCAAAAAACTCGGCATCGCCGAAGGCGAAATTCGTCCCTGGATTGATCACCACGACAGCGGCGTTCCTCTTGATTTGCTACGCACGCGGCGTCTGCTCAATCTCACAAATCCCTGCCAATTCGGACGCTTTCCGCTTTCTAAGGTCAAAACACCTGTACCAAAACGCATCGCCGTCATTGGAGCGGGATTGGCTGGGATGCTTTTTGCAAGCATTGCCGCCGGCCGCGGTCACTCGGTCACTTTATTTGAAAAAAACGCTGAGCCAGGTGGACAGTTACACTTCGCGCGCAAAATTGAAGATAACGAAGATTATGATAAATGGATTGATTTACTAAAAAATAGCATACAATTAAACAAAGTTAACGTTATTTACAACAAAAGAATCGATCTACGAGAATTAAAAAAAGAAGGAAGTTTCGATCGTTATGTCGTCGCCACAGGCAGCGAACCCGAGATACCCGACATCGCCGGAATCAATGCTTCCAACGTGGTGACATATGAAGAGCTACTTAACGGCTCTCCGGTCGGCAACCGAGTCGCCGTTCTCGGCAACGGCCGTCTTGCGTTGTCCGTCAGTCGCTATCTCCTTGAAAAAAAATCAGAAAACAAGCGATCTGCCGAGTCTTGGCTCGAAGCTTGGGGAGTCGGCAGTATCAAAGAGCACGCCGGCGGCGTACTGGGTGTTATTCCTGAAATCGAACGAGCCGTACGTCAGCTCTACCTCATTGAGCTTGATGCCAATATTTCTAAGAAACTGTTGAGGAAAGCACATAATCGCTGGGATCTTACGTGGTTGCTGATGCGAGGCGCTCAACGCGTCACGCAAGCCAATATTGAGCTCATTGACAATCACGCGGTTCGCATATCCGATCGGCCTGATCGCAACAATCGACAGGCTATCCGCATTGACCATGTTGTTGTCTGCTCTGAGTGCACGCCTAATCTTCAAGATCGAGTCGGTTTGTTTTCCAGCGAAGATCACGTGTCGATCATCGGAGCCGCATCAACCGAACGCGGTTATATGAATTTTGCTGACATTATCTATCAGGTCTACGAGAAGGCCAGTACGATCTGATCCTTTCACTCACTCCCCGCTGAATAACTCTGACCTCAAAACGCGTTTTGAGGTCATTTTTTTTCACAATTGGTGAATGTGGAAAATTTTTCCCTCTAACCAGTGCTTTGATGGGCTTTTTTTTCCACAATTTTCTCTTCGTCCCTTAAAAAATAGTGCAATTTTTACATTGAAAAAGATACATAACCTTTTGAAAACAAAAGATTTTTTATCCTTAGAATCGCAAAAAAAGAGTAGATAAATTTGTTGGATGACTAAAGGGAGGTTAGTCAGAGTTTCTTTTCTCTTTTTTCTTAAAAAAATAAAAATATTTATGTAGAAATAGTCGTAAGTAGGGAGTGGAAAACTCTGTGAGTAAGTGAAAAATTCTTTTTAAAAACAACCAACTAGCATGTGTATAAAGTTATGGATAACGTTTTGAAGAGGGTGTGAATAAGTTGTGGATGAATGTGGAGAAAAATCACACCTCATGAAAACAGCGAAAAGTTATCCACAAGACCCTGGGTTGTTCTTTAGTTGTACACAAAGTTATCCACAGAGATGAGAGTAAAACATTCTGTATAAGCTGAACGTTATATTGATAACAACTGCGTCGAATCTGATAAAGCCTCTGTGCTAGGATTAGCGCGGTTTTTTTTGATCTCTGCTTTGAGCGCTCAATGCGCCGGATGCTTTTTTGCCTATTGCCATGTCCCAACACACGCTATTGCCCTGGTTTGCTCCGAGGCTTTCGCCGGGCATTTCAAGAGTGCTTACCAGCATCGGCCACAGGACGGTGTTGCAAAGAGGCGATCAAATCGGAACATCAACTTTTTTCAGGCGCGTGGTTTTTGTCCAGAGCGGGTTGCTCGCCCAAGGTGTGATCAATCCTGGCACCAGTTCGCCCTTCATGTTGACGCTTTCGGCCGCCCACAGTTTCGGTGTGCCGACTCGTGCGATCGATGCTCTGGACAACCTTCCTCGTCGCTATTGGGCGGTCTGCCGCTGTGAAGTGCTGACAGTAGCACCGGAAATCTTTCTTCGCGTGATTGAAATTGATTCGAACTGGAATGAAGAACTCAACCGTTACGCTTTGCGACGTGCGTTTTGTGAGCGATTGGGACTGATGGTCTGTCAAGCAGCTGCACCTGAGGAGCGTTTTGGTGTTTTTTTAACAGTTCTTCTTAAGGCTTGCGGTACTACAAATATCGAAGAGTTTCCGGCGAAAAGTTTTGTTAGATTATCATGTGCGCCTTCGCGTCGCTTTATGGCGACGCTTTTGAATTGTCAGCTTGAGCAGATTGATACAATTTTCCGGGACTGGATTCGTAACGGCGCTGTGAAAATCGTGGATCACAAACTGGCTATCAGGGCTGATTTACTGCAGAAAAATGAGGCTTGGCTGAGGCCGTTTTTGAGAATGCAGCCTGATGTAGAGCAAACAAAACCGGCTCATCGGGCTTTCGACATTACGATTTGACCCAATTAACAGAAGAAAATCGGAGAAAAGATATTATGTTCAAGCGCACTCTTTGCATACTGTCGTGTGCGGCAGCGATGACGACAGCCATGGTCGGTTGCGCGCCTCTTGTGGTTGGTGGTGTGGCTGTCGCCACTGGTGCGACGGTGTCGACGATCAATGATCGTCGCTCTGCCGGGGCTATTGTCAATGACGGCGTAATCGAAAAACGTTTGAGCTATGAAATTACGCAGGCTCTCAAAGAGCAGCTTGGTGACGAACCTGAAGGCCGCATCACGGTTACTGCCTACAACGGTAAAGTGCTTTTGACGGGTGAAATTGAAACGTTGAAAGCCAAGCGCATCGTGACGGAAACGGTGCAGAAGAGTTTGGACGTCCGCAGTGTAGTAAACGAATTGGCTGTTCAGCCGACCATCAGTTGGACGCAGCGAATGAGTGACTCCAAACTGGCTACAACGGTGCGTTCGCGTATGGTGATGGAAGACAATGTGTACCTCAGTCAGATGAAGGTGATTGTTGAACGAGGCATTGTTTACATCATGGGTATCGTGACGCCGCAGGAAAATACGATTGCAATGAATGTGGCGGCTCGAACGAGCGGTGTCGCGCGTGTCATTTCAGTGTGCGAAGTGATGTCTGCCGAGCGCATCATGGAGCGGCTCAAGAATATCAATCAAGAAAATAAGGCTGCTCAGCAAGAAGCTGCGCAATAAGTACCGAGCGGTTCTTAATGAACCGTTTTATGAAGATAAAAGCGCCTGTCCGGAAACTACAGGCGCTTTATTTTTTTAACCTCCTCAAAATTGCGCGCTATCGTGTTTTTAAACTGTCATCCGAGGCATGGTAGCTCGAACGTACAAAAACACCCGCATGAACTGATTTAAAGCCCATCTCGAGGGCACGATGGTGCCAAAGCTCGAAATCCTGAGGGCTGACATACCGTCGTACGGGAAGATGTGCCTTGGAGGGAGCCAGATATTGTCCGATCGTGACCCGATCGACCTTATGGCAGCGTAGATCACCCAGTACCTCCATGACCTCTTCGTCGGTCTCACCCAATCCGAGCATAAGTCCACTTTTGGTGGGGATGTGCGGGTTTTGTTCGGCAAAAGATCGAAGCAGTGACAGAGACCCTTCATACGAGGCGCCGGGGCGGGCTACGTGATACAGACGCGGTACCGTTTCGATGTTGTGATTGAAGACATCTGGCGGCGTTTCCGAAAGAATCTGCAGGGCAATAGCCTCCTTTTTTTTGAAGTCGGGCACCAAAATTTCAACTTTAATGCCTTCGACAGCTTTTCTTAACTCTGAAATCACAGCGGCAAAGTGCTTTGCACCACCATCCTTCAGATCGTCTCGATCGGGACTCGTGATAACGGCGTAGCGAAGTTTGAGCGCCTTGACGGCCTGAGCGAGACGATAGGGTTCGTCGTCGTCGGGAGACTTTGGGGTACCGTGCGCCAGGTCGCAAAAAGCGCAACGGCGTGTGCAGAGTTCCCCGAGAATCAAAAAGGCAGCTGTGCCTTGCGAAAAGCATTCGGCCCGATTGGGGCAGGCGGCTCCTCGGCAGACGGTGGAAAGAGAATACAAAGACAGAACGTTGCGAATGGGATCTTCAGCGCCGCCAGCTACGGAAGCCCTAACTTTAAGCCAAGCGGGTTTGGGCAGCGTTTGAACGCAGTCGGAAGCTGCTTGACGCGAAATCTTCAATATCTTTTTAAAACTGCGTCCTGAAGTTGACACGTTTACCTCAAAGAAGAACAACGCTGACAATGCCGCCGACTGTTAGACAAAGGGAAAAAAGAAGTTCGAGTTTGACAGTGCCGAACATAACGGCGTTCAGATCATTGCCTTCGCGGCGAGGCAGTTCGTCGACCAATTTCAAAGTTCGGGGCAGCGCAAACAGGCACAAGGATAAACCGAAGACCGACGGGTTGTAGACGATGGCAACAGCCACCATCAGATACGGAGCGTAGAGAAGTGAGCAGTAGACACCAACCATTGCCTGACGCCCTAGTATAACGGCAAGTGTGCGACGTCCAACTTCGGCATCATGCTCCGTGT
>ULTC01056765.1_pt1 | contig 12470 bp, 5 predicted proteins | sample 1957091 | NCBI WGS metagenome assembly ULTC01 (sample SAMEA4835720, study PRJEB28245) | human gut metagenome | biome: gut microbiome; material: fecal sample | place: Denmark | collected 2008 | reverse complement strand
CAGGGCGACGCCAGCCAGATTGGTTCTCCTTGGATGCGTACCGAATGTTTCTTGCAGCCGGACGGGAGTTATAACTGGGATAAACAGGAAGGTCAACGTAACTTCCTTCGGTTGGCGAAGGAACGCGGAGTCAATAAATTCCTCGCTTTCCTGAATTCCCCTCCCGTTTATTTCACTCAAAACGGACTTGCTACTAATACCGGACGCGATGGTACACTGAATCTGAAGGATGAACATTATGAAGACTTTGCCCGCTTCCTGGCAAACGTGATAAAGGGAGTTGAAAAGAAAGATGGCATTAAGTTCGATTATCTTTCTCCCTTCAATGAACCGGATGGACACTGGAACTGGATCGGTCCCAAGCAGGAAGGTACTCCGGCTACAAAGAAAGAGATAGCCCGGGCCGTACGTCTTATCAGTAAAGAGTTCGTAAAGGAAGGTATCCATACGGGAATCACCATTTGTGAAGCATCAGATTACCGCTGTATGTTCGCTACCCATATGACCGACCATGAACGCGGATATGAGATACAATCTTTCTTCTGCCCCGATAGTGTGGATACTTATCTGGGCGATACCCCGAATGTGCTCCCTCTTATTTCAGGACATAGCTACTGGACTACTACCCCGCTGAACATGTTGCGTGATTATCGCCTCCGGTTGCGGAATACGTTGGATACATACGGTGTGGACTTCTGGCAGTCCGAAACCTGCATTATGGGTAATGACGAGGAAATCGGCGGTGGACATGGATTTGACCGAACCATGAAGACCGCACTTTATGTAGCGCGTATCATTCACCACGACATTGTTTATGCAGGTGCTCGCAGCTGGCAATGGTGGCGTGCCATTGGCGGTGATTACAAAGACGGATTGATCCGTGAGTATACAGACCCCGATTTACAAGACGGCAGGGTGGAAGACTCCAAGCTGATGTGGATATTGGGGAACTACAGCCGCTTCATACGTCCGGGTGCTGTACGTATGTCTGTTGAAACTACTGATAAAGAAGGAAAAGCTATCCGGGATGGCGATACCGATCAGCAGGGATTGATGTGTTCTGCCTATCGGAATATCGACGGACAGTGGGCGATGGTCGTCATCAACTATGCCGACCGGGAACAGGAGTTCACTGTCGATGTAAACGATCCGAAGGTGAAGTCATGGCAAGGTTACCGTACGTCGGATGTAGCCGGAGAAGACCTTTTGCCTGTTGGAAAGTTGAAGAATAAAAAGGTAGCGGTGATCCCTGTCCGTTCGGTGACAACATTTGTTTCCGGAAACTGATGCGTAATAAAACTTTAGTTATCAGTCCCGAAATTAGCTGAGAATTGCGATTATGAACTGAAAAGTCCACCTATTTGATGCTTTTATATACCCTGTTCTTGGAAGATATAGTTTATTTTTGCATGTGGAACATTATATATATATATCTAATACCGATAAATAAACAGGCTTATGAAAAAGATTTTTTTACCCTTCGCCGCAGTTGCCCTTTTGTTGAGTTCCTGCAAGGACGCTGCGCCGAAGGAAGAACTTGTAATCAACCTACAAGAGAAAGGTGCTGAAGTAGCGCCATCCATGTATGGCATCTTCTTCGAAGAGATTAACCATGCGGGCGACGGCGGTTTGTATGCCGAGCTGGTGAAGAACCGTAGTTTCGAGGAACTGGAAATGCCCGAAGGTTACTATGCCGAGGGCGATGTGCTGCATCCGAAGAAAGTGTGCAATCACATTTCGGGTGAAGTGAGAGAAGGAAGTTTTCGCTGGACTACCGAACCGGTGCCGGGCTGGACTCTGAGCACAAAGGATGCTGCGGAAATGAAACTGACCAAGGAACAACCCAAGTTCTCCACGGCTCCGAACAATCTGAAGGTAACCATTAAAAATGCTTCAACTCCTGTTCGCTTGATAAACGAAGGATACTGGGGGATGAATCTGGTGAAAGACAACTCTTATCAGTTGCGTACCATTATCCGCCCTGCTTCCGATTACAAGGGAAAAGTGACTGCCCTGTTGCTGTCCGAGCAAGGCGAAGTGCTGGCTTCCGCTCCTGTGGATATAACTGCTGCCGGACAATGGAACGACCTGAGCCTGGCAATGCAACCTACGGCAACTTCTGCCAAAGGAAAGCTTGCTTTGGAATTTGATGCTCCGGGTACAGTCTATGTAGATTATGTTTCTCTCTTCCCCGAAAAAACTTTCCACGACCGTCCGAATGGACTGCGGAAAGATGTAGCTGAAATCTTGGAGGGATTGCACCCCGCCTTTGTACGCTGGCCCGGTGGCTGTGTGGTAGAAGGTATCTCGTTGGAGAACCGTTTCGAATGGAAGAAGTCTCTGGGCGATCCTGCCGCACGGTCGGGAGAATACAGTACCTGGGGCTACCGTTGCTCGTATGGTTTCGGTTATCACGAAATGTTGCAGTTCTGCGAAGATATCGATGCAAAGGCAATGTTCGTCTGCAACGTCGGCCTGGGTTGCCAGTATCGCATGGGAGACGCTTCACCGGAGAGTAAGATAGCTTACTATCTGGACGATTGCATGGATGCCATAGAGTATGCCATCGGTGACGTGACTACCGAATGGGGTGCCAAGCGTGCCGAACAGGGCCATCCCGAACCTTTCCCGTTGCAATACGTAGAGATTGGTAATGAGAACTGGGGCGATGAGTATGACAAGCGTTTCGATATCTTCTATACAGCTATCAAAGCGAAATATCCCGAGTTGATCCTGATTTCCAATCACGGTTTGGGTGGAACGGGTAAGATTGCCAAAACGGATATGATCGACCCGCACTGGTACGTGAATCCGGAATTCTTCTTCCAGAACACGACTATCTTTGATAACCATCCGCGTGGAAAATACGATGTCTATGTAGGTGAATATGCTTGTAACGCCAATGTAGGCGGTGGAAACATGCGTGCCGCCCTCTCGGAAGCCGCCTTTATCTCCGGTATGGAGCGCAACGGTGATCTGGTGAAGATGACTTCGTATGCCCCGCTTCTGGAGAACCGGAACGACCGTTCGTGGGCTGTCAACCTCATTTGGCTGGATACGGACCAGGTACTTGGACGCAGTTCTTATTATGTACAACAGATGGCGGCTGAAAACCGTCCGACGTACAATGTGAAGAGTAATATGACTATGAGCACTCCACGGATAGCCGATTATAATGAAGGACGTTTCGGCTTCGGCTCCTGGCATACACAAGTTGAATTCAAGGATGTGAAACTGACCGGAGCAGATGGAGCGCCCATTGATCTTGATCTTAACAAGGCGGTGAAGAAAGAAGGCGAATGGAGTCTGGATAACGGTCTGTTGAAGCAAACATCTCTGAGAGAACCGGCGAAATACATTGTTGATGGCTTCAATGGCAACCAGTTTACACTGGAGTTCAAGGTTCGCAAAGAAGGCGGTAACGAAGGTTTCTTCCTCTATTTCGGCTTGTCGGAGGACAGTAACAAAGGCTTTGTGTATAACGTTGCCGGATGGAACAATGGTACGACGGCTGTAGAAGGAGTTATAGGTGGACGCACTTCCGGTGTGGCAGGCGACCGGGTATCTCACAGTCTCGAAACCGATAAATGGTACGACGCGAAACTGGTGGTTACTCCTCAGAAGAGCGAACTCTTCATGGATGGCAAACTGATATTGGCCCATGCCCCGGAGACGACTCCGCTTCAGTTCTTCTCTTCCGGTTATGATGAGGCAACCGGTGAGGTGATCGTGAAAGTTGTGAACTCAGAGGCTCAGTCCTATCCGTTACGGATCAAACTGGATGGAGTGGATAGCGTGGAGAAGACCGGTAAAGTGATTTCTCTGTCCGCAGCCAGTGACATGGATGAGAACTCGTTTGAAGAACCAATGAAGATCTCTCCGAAGGAAAGCGAATACAAAGGCTTTGGAAAGAGTTTCGATTATACCTTCCCGCCATTCTCATATACTATATTGAGAGTGAAGGCGAAATGATGTCTTGATATCCTGTAAATAAACCGGAAAGAACCGCTATTTCCCGTTTACAAGAAGTTAAGAGTTTGTCGACAAGGAGTTAATTTCCTGCTGACAAACTCTTAACTTTTTGTAGGCAGGAAATTGATTTCTTGCACTGTTTTGATTCTCAGTGGTATATTGGATCTGTTTAGTGTCCTTTCTTGTGGATAAATATTACGGTTAGCTATCAGGCGTACAGCATCTATATATCCAATATATACATTCAACGCCACCTTACTGATCGATGCTGAAAGAACAGGATAGGCGAAGGTGGCTTGGTACGGAGCAAGTATGTTTTGGATATGGCTGCCCTGAATTTTGCCAATGATTTTGGTTATTCTGATTTTATTTCATTAATTTGTATTGTTATAGTGAAAAGCGTTTGAAAGCATGCTTGTAGAAACAATAGAATCAATTAGATGATGGAAAGTTATGACAGCATAACATTTGCGGCAGCATTAGCCAAATTGGGAATGTCCAAGGATGCTTCTTCAGGTTTACGCTTTGTATCCCGGAGATTTGAAGAGAATGATGTGGATATATATTGGGCACTGGAGCAAGCAAATGGATTTGGAGCGACTGCAGTTTATTTTCGTTTTTATAATGATAAGCGCCCTCCTAAACCTCAAATTTATATCTATGATAATTCAGATATTACTCCTGAAAAAAATCAAGGTGCTAATATTCATCATAAACTTTGGAATGCGGGTATTGTTCCTTTTTGCTTTTTGTTTGAAGCAGATCGAATACTTGTATATAATTGTGGCAAGAAACCTCAATGGGATACAACTGGAGAAAACTTCATTACATCACCGCATGATTTAATAGAACTGTTAAATGACGTTCAGAGTAAATTGGAACTTTATAATGTTCGTCAGTTTGATTCGGGGCTATTTTGGGAATCGAGTGCAGGTCAGCATTTTAAATATGAAGAGAGTGCTTACGAACAGCTATTATCTCAGCTGAAAAATGTTAAGTCGAACATTATTTCCCGTGTCGGTACTGAGAATGCTGCTTTGGTAAAACGAATTCTTATGATGCTTATACTTCTCAAGTATCTTGAAGAACGAAAGGATGAAGAAGGAAAAGGAGCATTGGATCCGGGTGAGTTTTATGGAGCATATAATCCTCAAAATCCAACCTTAGAGGGTGTTTTGGAACATGCAGATCTATTTATCGCCGTTTTGAAAGAGCTTTCGAGTAAGAAGCATTTTAATGGACAAGTTTTTTATTTGAGTGAGGAAGAATTATCAACGCTTCGGGAAAGGATAGATCTCTCCTTGTTTCGATACTTTGTGGAAGGAAATGTTTCGTTCTTTTCAAAAGAAAGTCAAGGGATCGGACAAATAAGTTTTTGGAAACTATATCAATTCAGCTATCTCCCAATAGAATTGATCAGTCATATATATGAAGATTTCTTGGCGGATGAAAATGGACAAAGAAAGAAAGGTGTGGTTTATACGCCTCCTTCTCTGGTTCAGTTCCTCATTGATCAATGTATGCCCTTAAGTGTGCCAAAAGAAGATTTTAAGATTCTGGATCCAGCTTGTGGCTCAGGGATTTTCCTCGTGGGTGCATTTAAAAGAATGATTCAATGGTGGAGAATCCGAAATAACTGGGAGAAGCCTAAAAAAGAAAATATTGAAGAGCTGAAGAGATTGCTACAAAAGAATATATTCGGCTGTGATTTGGAGGATGAAGCTGTGACTTTGTCTTATTTCAGCCTTGGGCTTGCTCTGTTGGACTCTTTATCTCCGAAAGAAATTTGGCGGAATGTGCATTTCAACAATTTGATAGGAAACAATCTTTTTCAAGGAGATTTCTTTAAGACCTTGCATGAAGAAAAACTGGATATTGATTTTGACCTTATTATCGGCAATCCTCCTTTCAATTCAGAATTTACAGAATGGGCTGATATCATAAATAAGGAAGAAAAGAAGGTTTGTCCGGAACGCCCTGATATACCTGATAATCAGATTGCGCTATTATTTCTGGAACAGTCTTTTAAACTTCTGAAAAGTGGAGGTCGCTGTTGTTTAATATTGCCGTCCGGTCCTGTCTTATATAATATTAAGACCCATGATTTCAGAAAATATCTGTTTGAACGGAATTATTTTAGGGAAATTTGTGATTTTACTCCATTGAGAGCCAAATTGTTTATTGGAAGTAGTTCTAATGCCAAACCTGCGGTAGTGTCTGTTCTTGCAGAAAAAAACTGCCCGGAGAAAAGGCCTTGTTACCATTATATTTTCAGAAGAACGAAAGCTTCAGGAGAGAAAATTGATTTTGAAATAGACCATTATGACATTCACAAGGTTTCCTATAAGTCAGCTATAATGAATGCAAGAGTATGGCAAGCTAATTTTATGGGTGGAGGAAGACTTTACCAATTAGTAAGTAAAATGTCAGATTGCCAGACTTTAGGAGAATATTTGGATGAGAAGGTGAAGAATGATAATTGGAAAGTTGCTGAAGGTTGGACTGAGTCACCAAATTCGGAAAATATAAAAAGAGTTAACTATCTGTTTCTCAAGGAAGGCAAGAATGCACATGAAATTAAGGAGTTTATAAAGTTAGAGAAAAGGCATAGGGCGGATTGGATTACTGGCTTTGAGTGCGTTAAAACATCCGGTTTTACAGAAAAAGGAATATCGGAAGTAAATATTTGTACTGATAAATATTTCCTTTGGCCTAGGGAGAAGAACAAAGAAATTTTTGCTCCTCCCCACCTTCTGATAAAGGAGAATGTGACAGGGAAGTCAATACCTGTAGTCTATAGTGAGAGATACCTGACCTTCAAGGATCAGATTTTTGGCGTGCATTCTCCTATGGAGCAGTGTGCCGACTTGCAGGAGTTGGGTGATTATATAGGTAGTAAACATTGTGTCCCCCTTATGTGGTTGTTAAGTGGTAAAGTTTTGACATCAAGGGAAGGAGTACCTTTGAAAGGCGATATCATGAATCTGCCATATCCGGGAATCCATTTTGATGAAATAGAAGAGATACTTCTGGATGATATAGTCAACTATTATTCAGATTTCAGAAAATCGGGTGAAAAGAGTATTGTTCTGGAATCTTTGAATGATGCTGACCTGGAGATTTTCGGGAAGTATTATTGTCGTATCCTCAATTCAATATATAAGAATTTCAAACCTTTGTCTCCGATTGTAGGAAAAGAGTTTATTGCATACCCATTCATTCTGGGAGATGTTCCTCAAATCAATATTCCTTCTTCCATTGAAGATATTGAATCTAAATTGAAGAATCTTATAGATAACAGACAAGGATATAACTTGTGGATTAAACGAATTGTAAAAGTGTATCATAAGAATGTTATCTTTCTGTACAAGCCAAATCAAAGAAGATATTGGCTACCTTCCATCGCTGTACGGGATGCGGATGAAACTTTTGTCGATTTATTTAAGCAGGGAAAATAATGGAGGAAATAATGAACAACACCTATGGTGCACTCAGTAGTGCTCCTGATAATGCCATCATTGATAATATTTACGACTACGTGACATTGATACTATCCGGTTTTAAAGGTAAGAGAAACGAAAATGAAAACACGCTGACGAATAAGCTCTGTAAGACATTGAATTCCAAAAGGCCTTCAGAATATCCTTTCTTTTTTCATCATCAGAATTTAGAAGATGATAAAGAGAATACATCGACGGATTTTGCAGCCTTGGGTACTTTTGCATTTGCGCAGGATAATGATATTGAAGATGACGATTCACCTTCATTGATAAAGTTTGAGGCAAAAAGGTTGGATTCCAGCTTGCCAAAGCATCGGGAGAAAGAGTATGTTTGTGGTGAATATATGGATGGTAAATGCTTGAAAAATTCAGGAGGTATTGAACGATTTAAGAATGGACGTCATGGTAAGGATGTAGTTAATGCGGGAATTATAGGTTATATTCAAACGGATTCGCCCGCATATTGGATTCAAAAGGTGAATAGTTGGGTGGAAGAACAGATACGCAGAAGCAATAACAATAAGTTAATTTGGAGAGAAACGGATTTGCTCACATTTATCAATCAGAAGACGTTTTTGTCTATATACTCTTCTGTTTCGCGTCGAATCTATGGCGATGAAATTAGTATGAGGCATTTCTGGATTGATATTTCCAAACAGGAAAATTAATTTCTTTTATAAATAGAAAAGGCTTATATTTGCATTACCGTACCTCTTTAATTTAATACACTTGACGGTCAATGACAATAGATCTGAATTTTTTTAATAAGTTCTTTATTGACTATCAGCAGTGCTTCGTTCACTTTGCCTGTACCTATGTGCACGATGAAGCCGTTGCCGAAGACTTTGTCATTGAGTCCATGATGTATTACTGGGAAAATAAAGACCGCCTGCCTGCCGATACCAATATTCCGGCTTATGTACTGACCACTATCAAACATAAATGCATTGACCATCTGCGTCACCAGCAAATCCGGCAGGACGTTTCGAATGAAATCTCCCAAATCTATGCCTGGGAGCTGTCCGGTAGAATCGTTACATTGGAGGACTTTGAACCTTATGAGGTCTTTACGGCAGAGATACAGGAGATTGTTGATAAGACTCTGGATAGCCTGCCCGAACAAACCAGGCGTATTTTTAGGATGAGCCGTTATGAGAATAAGTCTCATAAAGAAATCGCAGCTTTACTGGAAATGACAACCAAAGGCGTAGAGTTTCATATATCCAAGTCTACCAGGGAGTTACGCTTGGCCCTGAAAGATTACCTGCCCGTCTCTTTACTCTTTTTCTACCTCAACTGAAAAAAGTTTGTTTTTCTACTAGGGAATATTTCCCGTGGTTCGCTATTACTATAGATACACAAATAAAAGTATGTATGGATAAAGACTTATTATATCGTTTTTTCGAAGGTCGTGCTTCCGTAGAAGAAATGAGATTGGTGAAAGAATGGTCGGAAGCCTCCGAGGAGAACAGCAAGCTGTTACGTCGGGAGCGCAAGCTGTTCAATGCCATCATTCTTTCGGGGCGCTTCGAATCATCTGACGGCCAAACTACACTCAGAAAGAAAAGAAACCATTTCGTCAGAGAGTTTCTGAAGATAGCTTCTGTTGTCGCGATAACGGTAGTCATAACGGCTGCATTGTTTTCAATAGGAGAAGATAAGGAGGATATGAATGTAGCCATGCAAACTATTACCGTGCCGGCCGGCCAGCGTGTGAACCTCGATTTACCCGATGGTTCAAACGTTTGGCTGAACGCCGGAACGACGATGAAATATCCTGTCTCGTTCATGAAAGGCAAACGCGAAGTGATACTGGACGGAGAGGCTTATTTTGAGGTGGCACACAATGAGAAATCCCCTTTCGTGGTGCGGACGCATGCAATGGATGTGGAAGTACTGGGCACAAAGTTCAATGTGGAGGCCTATTCGGCAGGGCGCACTTTCGAGGCTTCTCTGATGCAGGGAAAGGTGAGGGTGAAGTCTCCTGCTAATGAAAAGCTTGCCGTAGTGCTTCTTCCCCATTATAAAACGACTCTGAAGGATGGCAAACTGGTGGTGAGCAAGATTGATGATTATAATGTGTACCGCTGGAAAGAAGGTTTGTATTGCTTCAAGAATAAACCCTTTGCCCGGATCATGGAAGATCTGGAAAGATATTATGATCTGAAGATTCAGTTGGATAAGAAGAGCATAGAAGGCGTGGCGCTGACCGGTAAGTTCCGTATATCCGACGGGCTGGACTATGCATTGCGTGTTTTGCAGAAGGATGTAGCCTTTACTTACCGGAGAGATAAAGATAATGACGTCATTTATATAAAGTAAATCGTAGTATTAACCGGATTAAAACAAAAGATTAGCCTATGGAACAATACTGATGGAAAACAAGAAAGCCGATAGATGTTTGCCCCATCCACCGGCCCTGATTAACACAATTCAATTTATAAATCGTATTAATAACTCATTTACAAAGATATGAAAAACATTCCTTTGTCGGATATTTATTGCCCTAAAAATCCGCAATTAACATTATTATTTAGAATTATGAGAATATCAATATTCTTTTTGTTCTTCTGTGCTTTTAGCCTGATGGCGAAGAATAGCCACTCACAAAATGCACGGGTGACAATCAATCGAACCAATGTACAACTTGAATCTATACTGAATGAAATAGAGTCTCAGACGGATTATCTGTTCATCTATAAAGAAGATGTAAACGTAGAGGCGCGCAAAAGTATCCGGGCGGATAATGCAAAGGTATCGGAAGTACTGAATACATTGTTGGCAAACTCTCCTATCCGCTATAAGATGGAGGGAAAACATATCATTCTGACCAGACAGGCAGTGACTGATGTACGTCAGACCGGCGTAACGGGTGTGGTTACCGATGAATCGGGAGAACCTTTGATTGGGGTTACCGTTCTGGTGAAAGGTGGCAGCCAAGGCAGTGTGACAGACCTTGAAGGTAAGTTTACGCTGGTTGCCAATGTGGGCGATGTACTTCAGTTTAGCTATATAGGATATGTTTCACAGGAAGTGAAGCTGAAGGATCTGAAACTGTTGCGTGTGGTTCTGCGTGAAGATGCCAATTTACTGGACGAAGTCGTTGTAATCGGCTATGGCAGTATGAAGAAGAAAGACCTGACAGGTGCCATTACCCATGTGCAGGCTGAAAAGATGGCGAAAGAGAAACCGGCTACCATGCAGGATTTATTGCGTAGCGCGGCACCGGGACTGAACGTGGATCTGTCCAACGATGCCAAAGGCGGTGGTAATATGTTAGTGCGTGGACGTCGCTCTCTGAAAGGTGGAACCGGACCGTTGATTGTTCTGAACGGTATGATCTTTCAGGGTGATCTTTCTGAGATAAATCCGGTGGATATAGAGTCTGTAGACGTCTTGAAAGACGCATCATCGGCAGCCGTTTACGGAGCAAAGTCGGCTAACGGCGTAGTACTTGTTACTACCAAGAAAGGAACGGAGGAGAAACCGACTATCCGGTTCGATGCAAGCGTGGGTTTTGTGACCATGGGGGCTAACCGGGAGGTGTATAGTGCGGATGAGTATTTGCAATATCGTGCAGATTATGCGGCAAGCAGCAACGGGTTCGGGAATCAAGGCTATTACGTTAAGCCCACGGCCGAAAACTTGAATAAGTATAACCTTACCGAAGCGCAATGGCGTAACTATGATGCCATAGGACAGGGTTCCATGAATATGGAAGACATCTGGTTGCAACGCATCGGTCTGGGAGAGATAGAGCGCGAAAACTATTATGCGGGTAGAACATACGACTGGTATGATGCCTCTTTCCAAACCGGATTGAGACAGGACTACAATGTAAGTCTGTCCGGTAAGACGTCCAACCTGAATTATTACTGGTCTTTAGGTTATCTGGACAGCGAAGGATTGGTGGTAGGAGACCGGTTTAAGAATTATCGTACCAATTTGCGACTGGATGGAAAGATAGGTAACTTCATGGAGGCAGGTGTCAATCTGAATTTGCAGAGTCGGGAAGAAGGTTTCCAGACGGTGAGTTGGGAAGGACAGATCGCTAATTCTCCTTACTCTACTCCATATTATAGCGACGGCACGCTGAATCCCTGGCCTATGGGAGAAAAGAATCAGGTAACGGGTGTGAACAGCCTTTACAATAACTCCATGTCATCCAAAGATGCAGGTACCCAGAATGTGACGGCGAATTTCTATGCTAAATTAAAACTGCCTTTCAACATTTCATATCAGTTCAACTTTGCACCCCGGTATAGTTGGAACCATTCAAGATACTGGAACAGTTCGCAAAGCGTCTTTGACAAAGACAACGGAGTTGCAGGCAGATCGACGGCCCGTTCCGTAGATTGGACACTGGACAATATGGTGAAGTGGAACTATACTTTCGCCAAGAAGCATAATATAGACTTGACCTTGCTTCAGAGTGCCGAGAAATATGAAGTATGGGAAGAGTCAATGGTAGCTTCCGACTTTACTCCTTCGGATGTACTGGAATGGCATAACATGAAGACTGCGGGCAACAAAGAAATCAGTGCCAATGATACGAAACATACGGGTGCCGCATTGATGGCTCGTTTATTCTACTCTTATGACAACCGCTATATGCTGACCGCATCTGTTCGTCGCGACGGTTTCTCCGCTTTCGGTGCTTCCAATCCTTGGGCTACATTCCCCGCCATAGCCGTGGCATGGAGTTTCACGAATGAAAAGTTTTTCAAGTGGGCGTCAATGAGTAGCGGTAAGCTGCGTTTGTCCTGGGGTAAGAATGGAAACCGGGATATCGGTATTTACCAAGCCTTGTCCCAATTGCATGGAGGTACGGCCGGCAAATATACTTATGTCACTCCACAAGGGAGTCTGTATGAAGTGTCTTCATTGCAGATTGAAAGAATGTCCAATACGGATTTGAAATGGGAAACTACCACATCTTGGAATGTCGGTCTGGACTTCGGTTTCCTGAATGACCGTATCAATGGTAGCATTGAATGG
>ULTC01067965.1_pt1 | contig 12549 bp, 10 predicted proteins | sample 1957091 | NCBI WGS metagenome assembly ULTC01 (sample SAMEA4835720, study PRJEB28245) | human gut metagenome | biome: gut microbiome; material: fecal sample | place: Denmark | collected 2008 | reverse complement strand
CTTCTTAATCTTCTTTCCTTTATTCAGTTTTCAGGGTGTTTACCCTTTTATATACACCGAGTAATCGGTGGTTCATTTGAACTTTCAGCACCACATTATGTGGTGCTTTTTTGTTGCCTTTTATCCATATATTTATTGTATATTAAAACAGCGAACGCAGAGATTTTCTCTTTGCTTTCGCTGTTTTTGTTTTTCTGTTACTTTCAATTTACTTCCGAAAATCAATTAAGATGATTTTGTCATTTTTCTTGCCTTTAGTTTATTATTTGCTTTAGTAAATACTTTGCCTTGTTCAATGAACAATTGTTGCTGTTCATTTGTCATTGAGCGGAATACACGAAGTAACTCTACTTCCGCAAGACTATTTGTTTTGTTTTCCTGTATGCCCAAAAGATAGTCTGCCGATACATTAAAATATAAGGCTATTCTTTTTAAGGTTTCAAAATCAGGCTCGCTTACACCTTGTACATATCCACCTATTGTTGACGGGGCAATATTAAGGTCATTTGCAAATTGCTTTTGTGTAATGTCAAACTCATCTATAAGCAAGCGTAATTTTTCGCTGAATTTCATAGTAATCACCCATAATTATTTTAATGGAAGATACGCAATAATGGTTAAAAATACTAAATACTAGTTGACAAAACGAGAATACCGTCGTAAAATGAAGTAAAAACATTATTGTATTTTAATTGGGGGTAGAACTATGGAGCAAAATACTGTTAATACTCAAAAATCAGAGAAAAAAGACGGTAAATTTTACAAGATTTTATGTGTATGTCTAATCTTGTTACTGATGCTCGGTATGATTGGAGTAACTATTTATAAAGGAAGTCAAAAAGTTGAAAACGGACTTTCTGCTTACGAGCTTGCTGTGAAATACGGCTACGAAGGCACTGTGCAGGAATGGCTTGATTCTCTTTCAGGCAAATCTGCCTATGATATTGCGGTGGATAACGGCTATTCGGGTACTGAAAAAGAATGGGCATCTGCACTTGAGACTGCATCAAAACAGGATGGTGCAAGCATCAAGACAGCTTCTTTCTCATCAAACGGCGAATTACTGATAACCCTGTCCGACAATTCTGTTTTAAACCTCGGCAAAGCGGTAGGCTCTGACGGTAAAAACGGTTCTGACGGCAAAAATGGCTCAAACGGTGTCAACGGTGCAAACGGCATTAACGGTAAAAACGGAACCAACGGTGCAAACGGTAAGAATGGCACTGACGGCAAAAACGGTACTGACGGAACTAATGGTAAAGACGGTGCGAACGGAAAGAACGGTATAAACGGTCAAAACGGCAAAGACGGTGCGAACGGAAAGAACGGTATAAACGGTCAAAACGGCAAAGACGGTGCAAACGGTAATGACGGTATAGGAATTTCTAATGCAAGTATCAATTCTGACGGTCAGCTTGTTCTTAACTTTTCAGACGGAAAAACCGTTAATCTTGACAAGGTTGTCGGAATGAACGGAGCTGACGGCGTCAGCATAACAAATTCTGAAATAAATTCTGACGGTGAATTGGTTTTAACATATTCAAACGGACAGAGTTCTAATCTTGGTGTGGTTGTCGGTGCAAACGGCAAAGACGGCACTAACGGGCTTGACGGTAAGAACGGAAAAGACGGTATAAACGGTGTTGACGGTAAAGACGGTGCTAATGGTATTGACGGTATCAGTATTGTAAAGTCAGAAATTAACTCTAAGGGCGAATTAGTTTTAACTTTCTCTGACAATGCAGTTGCTAACCTCGGTATTGTGGTAGGTGCAAACGGCAAAGACGGTTCTAACGGTACAAACGGCAAGGACGGTATTAGTGTATCTAATGCAGAAATCAATTCAAACGGCGAACTTGTGCTTTCCTACTCTAACGGACAGCGTTCAAATCTTGGAAATGTAATAGGAGCAAACGGACTTGACGGCAAGAACGGAAAGGACGGAATCAACGGTACTGACGGTAAAGACGGTGCTAACGGTATTGACGGTATCAGTGTTATTAAATCCGAAATTAACTCAAAGGGTGAACTTGTTTTGACCTATTCTGATAACACTGTTTCCAATCTCGGTGTTGTAGTGGGCGCAAACGGTAAAGACGGTAAAAACGGAGCTGACGGCAAGGACGGCACAAATGGTATAAACGGTCTTGACGGTAAGAACGGCAAAGATGGCATTAACGGTGCTGACGGTCAGGACGGAGTCGGTATTCAGAATATAATAATTAACTCAGATAACGAACTCGAAATCATGCTGACAAGCGGTGCAAAATTAAACCTTGGAAATATTAAGGGTGCCGATGGTACCAACGGTAAAGACGGTACTAATGGTTCTGACGGTAAGGACGGTATCGGAATTACCAAAACAACAATAAATTCCGTTGGGGAACTTGTTATTCAGTATTCAGATGGAACATCTGCAAATCTCGGTACGGTAGTAGGTGCTGACGGTAAGAACGGTACAAACGGAACTGACGGTAAGAATGGTAAAGACGGTACTAACGGCAAGGACGGTATTGGTGTTGCAAAATCTGAAATCAATGCCGACGGAGAATTAGTAGTAACTTATTCAGACGGGACATCTACAAATCTCGGTGTTGTAATCGGTAAAGACGGTAAAAACGGTGCTGACGGTATAAACGGTAAAGATGGCAAGGACGGTGCCAATGGTGCCGACGGTCAGGACGGTAAAGACGGCATTGGCATTTCTGATGTAGTTATAAATTCAAACGGCGAACTGGAACTTACTTTCTCCGATTTATCAAATATCAATCTCGGCTGTATTGTCGGCAAGGACGGTCAGGACGGCAAAGACGGTACTAACGGCAAAAACGGTGTTGACGGAAAAGACGGTGCAAACGGTACTGACGGTAAAGACGGTGTAGGCATATCAAATGTTTCTGTATCCGATGCGGGTGTACTCACTGTTGAACTTACAAACGGTACAAATCTTGAATTAGGTAATATCAAAGGTGCAGACGGAATTGGCATAACAAAGTCGGAGGTTAATTCAGACGGCGAACTTGTACTGACATATACAAACGGTCAATCTACCAATCTTGGAAAAGTTGCAGGAAAAGACGGCACTGACGGTAAAAACGGTGTTGACGGCAAAGACGGTACAGGTATTGTAAATGTAACTGTATCTTCGGAGGGTGCATTAAGTGTTGAACTTACAAACGGAACTGTACTTAATCTCGGCAATATTAAGGGCGCAGACGGAATTGGCATAACAAAGTCAGAAATTAACTCAAACGGAGAGCTGATACTTACATACACAAACGGCAACAAAGAAAATCTCGGTGTAGTCGTAGGTTCTAACGGAAATAACGGAACAGACGGCAAGGACGGCATCGGTATTAAAACAGTTACCCTTTCGTCAGACGGAAATCTCAGTATTCTTTTGACCGATAACACCGTATGCAACCTTGGCAATATCAAAGGCGAAAAAGGCGACAAGGGCGAAAAAGGTGAAAAAGGTGATAAGGGTGCAGACGGTAAAGACGGAAAAGACGGCAGAGGTATTGCAAAAACGGAACTTGTCAACGGTGAACTTGTTATCACCTACACTGACGGTACAAGTGATAATTTAGGAAGTATTGGCGGAGATGTAACCGACTATACATCTATGTTGACATTTACTATTCTTGATGACGGAACTTTAAGTGTATCCGTTAAATCTGACTATCAAAACAGTATTGAAAAAGTTGTCATTCCAAGTACATACAACGGCAGAAAGGTAACTGTTATAGCAGAAAAGGCATTTTACAATTGTAAATATTTAAAGAATGTCACAATTCCAAATACCGTAACCCAAATAGGAAATTCTGCTTTTCGTGTAACTGATTTAACTTATCTTAATATGGGAGACGGCGTAGTCAGCATAGGTAAGTATGCATTTACTGGCTGTGAAAATCTAAAAACTTTCAGTTTATCGAAATCACTGAAAAGTATTGGTGATAATGCTTTTACCAGATGTAAAAAAATAGACAGTATGGTTTTGCCTGATGGCGTTGAAGACATTGGAGCTAATGCGTTCCATGATTGTAATAACTTAACAAGTATCAATATTCCTAAAAGTGTAACCCGTGTGGGAAGGCTGGGAAATTACAATAATTGGCAATATGTTTATTTTGAAGACCCAACAGGATGGAAAATGAATTATAATTATAAATGGAAGACACCAGATGCTAATTGGCACTCAATTGATATAAACAGTTTCAGTGATCCGGAACAAGCAGCAAAGGAGTTTAATACGAACTATTTTAGTTATAATCCATATTCATCATATTTATATAACGAATGGGAGTATGTAAAGAAATAAAGGTGAGAGTTATGAATTTCGATTCAAAAAATGTTATGAGTTTTGCCATAAATGCAATTGACAGCCTTACTCGTACGGCTATGATCGAAAAGTACGGTGATGACTGCAAAATAATGTTTTGGAAAAATACATATATCAAACATCAGATTGTTAACAGAGAAAAGGGCAAACATTTTACTACCGAACAGCACATAAAGGCCATGGTTTACTCAATGCTCAGCAACGGCGGCAGATGGAGTAAATTCATGAAATATTTTAATATTGATACAGGCGAAATAACAGCAGTTGATGATATTTTCCACGGCTACAATCCTGACTATATTCTTAGCTGTAATCCTGACGATTTGGCTAATAATATCATGGGTTTTACCCTTGGAAATAAATCTGTCGGAGCTCAGATGAATGCTTTGGTATTTGATAATATACCGAAATTGCTTAAGTTTGAAAAAGAGTACGGCAGTATTGATAATTACTACAATACGTTTGTTGAAAAGGATACTTCCCTCAAAAGCCTTGTTAGTAATCTTGCTGACGGTAAAAGTGAAGATAAGATGACTCAAATGGCAGTTTCGCTTGTTGCCGAATATCTCAGAAATGTAGGCTATGATATAGCAAATCCTAATACCTATATGAAGAACGTTTTGGGTTGTAACGGATTGGGATTTTCCGAAAAAAAAGAAGTTCCCGATTACGAGGTGTTTGACATTATTTCAGAAACAGCAGAGCTTATCGGAAAACGCCCCGCTGAAGTTGATTATATTTTATGGTTAGCTTGTTCAGAAAATTTCATTTAGTAACTTTTTCGTGAAATTAAAGCAGAGTATATTTAACTTAATTCCCATTTTTCGTTAATTCCGATTTATGGGATTGTAGGTCAATATACTCTGCTTTTTGTATTTTATAATCGGTTTCTTTTTTTGGTGTCGGCGTTAATTTTATTCGGATTATCTTGTAAAGTCGGTGCTACACCGCTGATGTAGGGGTAGAGTTCTTCGTATGAATCAGCCTCAGCGGGATTTTTTACTGCGGTGGGGATAAGTCCTGTACAATCCTGATTTGAACAGGTGTTAAGCTCTAAATCACTTGGTGTTAAAATCTTTTTGTAATCGGGTACTTTGCGTTTCATCTGCACACTTCCTTTGTTATAGTGTGCATAACTACAGATAAAATATACACTATTTATGCTAAAAACTGCACCCGTAAAATCAGGTGCAGTTGAATTCTTTTATTATTTCACAATAAGTTTCTTGATTTTGAACACATCGCCGTCCATAACCTTATATGTACTGCGGAGTTCGCCGTCGATGTCGGGGGAAATGCTCTGGTGAATGTACAGGCTGTCGATACCGAAATCAGCCGCACCGCCGATATCGCTGATATAGTCGTTGCCAATCATAATTGACTCGCTCTTTTCAAGTCCGTAACGGTCAAAAAGTGTTTTGAAATATTTTTCGTCAGGCTTAGAACATTCTTCGTCAGAGCTGATGCAAATGCCGTCAAAATATTTTGTCAGATCAAACATATTCAGCTCATTTTCTGTGAATGAACGCTGTGCGTTTGAGAGAAGATAAACCTTTTTGCCTTTTGCCTTGAGAGTGTCAAGAAGATCAAGTACGCCGTCATAAAGCTTGATGTACTTTGTTGAGTAGCAACGGAATGCCTCGGCAATAAAAAGTACCTCGGCTTTTGTAACCTTAACGCCTTTCTGTGTGAAAAGCTTACGGAAAACCTTTTCAATTTTAATGTCAACAACTTTTGTGTCGGGAGATTTCTTGAGAACAGCCTTTTTTTCAGCCTGAACAAGTCTGTCGTACTCCTCGTTAAGCTCGTCATAGGTGTAGTGTGCACCCTTGTAGGCATAGAGAATGGCAATTTTCTTCCACAAATCATCGTTCCATTCATCTGTATTAATGTCGATAAGAGTGCCGTATAAGTCAAAAATGTAATTATTGTACATTTTTTGTCCTCCGAAACAAATTTCTAACTTTTATGCATCTATTGTATCAGTTTTTTATCCTGATTGCAATAGCAGAATTTTTGTGTTATACTGAAGAAAACAGTATTTAATCGCATTTTTGCATTTTTTAAAATTACGGGGTGAATTTATGACTAAAAAAGAAATTGCCGTGAACGCTGTTCATGCCTTGAAAAAAGAATATCCCGACGCAATATGTTCACTTGTCTACACAGATCCGTTGCAGCTGCTAATTGCAACAAGGCTTGCCGCTCAATGCACGGACGCAAGGGTTAATATGGTTACTCCTTCGTTGTTTGACAGGTTCAAAACAGCTCAGGATTTTGCCGACTCAACTCCCGAAGAAGTTGCTGAGTATATAAAAAGCTGCGGACTTTATAAGACCAAATCAAAAGATATTGTTGAAATGGCAAGAATGCTTTGTGACGATTTCGGCGGTGTCGTTCCCGATAATATTGACGATTTGACAAAACTCCCCGGAATCGGCAGAAAAACCGCAAATCTTGTGTGCGGTGACATTTTCGGTCAGCCTGCGGTTGTGGTTGATACACATTGCATACGCATTACAAGAAGGCTCGGACTTCACGATTTAAAAGATCAGAAAAAGATTGAATTTGCATTGAGGGAGCTTTTGCCGCCCGATGAAAGCAATGACTTTTGTCACCGACTTGTTCTGCACGGCAGAGCAGTCTGCACCGCAAGAAAGGCAAAATGTGAAGAATGCTGTATGAACGGATTTTGCCCAAAGAAAATCTGACAGAGGGATTTGTATGGATAAGATGAAAGATATTAAGCTGATTGCACTTGACCTTGACGGCACAACTCTTGCCGACAGCGACACCCTGAGCAAACGAACGCAAACTGCCATTGAAACGGCTATCAAAAGCGGAATAACCGTTGTTGCGGCAAGCGGCAGACCGTTCGTTATGATGCCCGACAGCGTGATGAACATTGTCGGTCTGGACTATGCGATTACCTCGAACGGTGCGGTAATAAGCAAGTGTGGCAAAACGGTTCACCGTTCGCTGATTTTACCCGATGATGTGTTGAAAATTCTCGGCGCTGTGCGTAATGACGATGTTATTCTTGAGGGATTTATTGACGGATTTACATATGCCGATGTCAGATATGTGCATAGACCGCTTGACTACGGCTGTGAGCCTGAATATTTTGAGTACACCCGTTCATGCCACGGCAAAATTGTCGATATGAGAAGCTTTTTGAGCAGGCACAGAAATGAGCTTGACCTAATCAGCATTATAAGTACGGACGAAAAACTTCGCAACAGGCTGTGGAGCAGTATCGAAAAGGCTTGCAACAGCGTTGAAATTACAACTTCAACCGACCATTTTGTTGAGATTATGTCGGCAGAGGCATCAAAGGCGAAGGCACTCCTGCGTTTGTGTGACTTTTTGAATATCGGCATGGAAAATGTCTGCGCCTGCGGAAATGCCGATAATGATGCCGACATGATTGCCGAGTCGGGACTTGGTGCGGCTGTTGAAAACGCAAGTCAAAAATGCCTTGACCGTGCTGATATTGTAATCCCGTCAAATAATAACGATGGTGTTGCACAATTGATTGAGAAAATTCTTAAAAATTGATTGTAATAATGCGGCGGTACAAGAAAGGCCTTTAAAAGAACTTGGTACAGCTATAAAAATATGGTGTATGTCGGAATGATTGTATTTCTCTCAGTCTTGATAATTTCGCTCATTCTGCAAATCGGAAAATACATAACTTCGTCAAATAGTTATGGAAGGAATAAAATAGAGGAAACGGCCGATACACAACAAGGTGTATCGGCTGTCCTTTTTTGCTGTCATTTGCAATAAAAAATACCTTGAAATTATGCTTATATTGCCGTATATACCGAATTTTATTTGCGGTTATTGACTTAAGGATAATATATTGATAAGCTTAAACAAGTATGAACAAATTTGCGGCAATGTCTGCAAATACGGAGGGTAAAACAATGAAAAATGTAATCAAAAAAATCACCGCAACGGCACTTTGCGGTGTGCTTGCGGCAGGCTCGGCATTTGCTGTAAGTGCTGCCCCGAAAAGTGTCGAAAAATCTCAGGAGAGGTTTGAGGTTACAGGCGAAACACAGCAGATAAATAATAATCAGCTGTTCGTAACAACTACAGGTTACACGAGCAAAACCTCAAGACTGTACGGCGTTTTATTCAAGGACGAACATGAAAACGAATTTAAATTGATGTTTAAAAGCTGTGAGAAATATCCGAAATATATACAGCTGCCTAAGGGTAAGAAGTTTTCAAGATTTATGGCAAATGAATACAACTACGGTTTCGGAAATAGTTTTGCCTGTCATACATTTGACACAACAGGCGGAAAATATGTCAAGGTGAAAGTGAAACTGTCTGATTTTAATGGGTATTTCAATTCTGACGGTACTTTTACAGCACCGCTGAACAACGGTGTGTTAAGAACTTACGATTATAATTACCATGATTACGGAAAGGACAACAGAGGTATGCTGTTGTACGAATCATCGGGTGCGTATGCACACAGCGGCGGAGCGATTACTTCGTTTGTACCCGATAAAAACGGTTATGCGGAAATCTATGTTTCAAGAAATATCGGTGATGATGTAGAGTTAATGATAACCTGTGAAAGCGTACTGAAAAACGGTGTGTTGGGTGATGAAGGCGTAACAAGTGCTTTGCTGAGTAACTTTATCTGCGGCAATACAGACGACGACTGGATGGTTTCCGTATCTGATGCAACCGCAATTCAAAAGTATGTTGTAAATGAAAATAAATTGAGTAAGCTTCAGCTTTTTAACGGTGATGTGAATTCGGACGGTGCTGTCAATGTTGTTGACGCAACTCTTATTCAAAAATATATTGTAAGCGACAAATCATAAATCTGCATTTATAGGGAGAGAACAATGAACAAAAATATTATCAAAAAAATTACCGCTACGGCACTTTGCGGTGTGCTGGCACTTACATCTGTTGTTACGGCAAATTCAGCCGTAAAGGTTAAGGCTGTTACAGATGTCGGAAAATCCTTTACACTTGCGGACGGTCAGCTTGGGGCAACTGCATTTAATCTTGATTCCAACGACAGTGTTTATGCGGAATTCAGAAAAGAAAAAGGCGGACTTACAAAGATAGATTTTGTGCCGCTTGTGAACAAGGTAAAAGCTTATAACTTTTCAAAAACCGATAAATACAATGTCATGTATTTAACTAACGGCGGTGGCGGCGGAAGTTCGTCATACAGAAATCTGTTCAGAACAGACCTTTCGGGAAAATATGTAAAAGTCAGAGTAAAGCTCCATGACCTCGACCCTAAGACCTTTTCGGAAAAAGGCACTACCAAGAGGGACAGCTACAACGGCAAATGGGAGTTCAACTACAAAACTCAGCGTTCCGGCAAGGTTACCTATTATTCATATCTCATAATTGAGAGCGGCGGCTTTATGACAGCCTGTGCTCCGAACAAGGACGGATATGTTGAATTTTACCTCAGCCGCAAGCTAGGACATGATACGGTCTATGCCACAAGCTATGGATATGAAACCGATACAGCGTCGGGCGGTGGCGGTGGTACAACAGGTACCTATATTGATAAGCTGACCATGGGCAACGCAAACGGCGACTGGTGGGTTAATATTATGGATGTTACCGAGATTCAAAAATATATACTCGGAGCTGCCGCACTTGATGACTTCGGCATATATGTGTCCGATGTAAATAATGACGGCGTTATCAATATTCTTGACGCCACACTTGTTCAGAAATATATTGTGGAAGCATACAGCTAAAATCCGAACTGTCAGATAATACACAAACAAAAAGTCGGAAAGACATTTACCTGCATATGCAGGCTGTCTTCCCGACTTAAATTTTACATTTTTAGTTATAGAGTTCTGCTCGGGCATTTTATTTTCGCCCTTATAAATACTATCTGCACGAACTGGGAACGGCGGCTCGCCGTCAGTGTCTGTATTCGTTGAGAATATCGTCAATTTCGCTCTCGCTTGAGTCCTGCTTTCTGTCAATGCCGGAAAGGTACTTATCGTAGTCAAAATCATCGTCAATGTCCTTGACTGTTTCCTGTTGTACAGGTGTGGCTCTGCGTGCAGGCTTTGACGGTCTGCGCTCCTGTCTGTGGGGATTTTTTTCGGTTTTTCTGCTTGATTTTGTCATAGTTTCAAGCTCTTGCTTCTCACGGCGTCTTGCTTCAAGAAGCATTTCTTCTGTTTCCTGTTGTTCAGCCTTTTCTTTCTGACGGCGTTTGTCGCCGAAGGCAAGATCACCGAGAAAAAGACCGAAGATACCTGAAACAAGGTAAACAACAAGAAGAATAAGATTAGTTGAAAGTGTGCCTGAAGAAAATCCGCCGTTGTAAATCAACATACTCGGCAGATAGATGATGGGCGCGATGAGCGCAAAGAGAAAGTCAAGGCCATGCTTTGAGCAATAATGGGCAGCACAGCCGATTGCTGTAAGCGGAAATATACAATCATAAGCAACAGGTGAGAATTTCTGCATTGCTGCAGGAATGAAAATAAGCGGCAAAAGCATATAAACAACAAAAACTATTACCACATAGGGAACATATTTTTTTATCATATCTGACATAATGGGCAAACTCCTATCATTTGTTTTTATTACAGTACCAATTATACATTGATAGCGCGCAAAATGCAAGGAATATTAAATAATGCGATTAAAAAGCTGATTGTAATGTGTCTGTAAAATATTTGAAAAGTGCATTTTTAATGTGTAAATCCGTTGACATAGCACACAAAAAAGAATAAAATAAATATATATGGGCTTTGCCCGAATTTTATGCGAATGAGGTGAAAACTTAATGGACGCAGACGGTAATAAAGGCGCTGTACCCGGGCGAAGTTGCAACAAAATGTGCGCTTGTGCGTTCATTTTGTTTTATTGATTTTGCTTTGTATTTTTATTTTGATTTGAATTGATTTAATTTAATACTTAGGGTGACACCGTCTTTACTTCCAATTGAATTAAAAAGGAGGAAAAGATGATGGAACAGGTTAATGTAACCCTTACCGAAACTATCAAGGTGCTGCTTGATGACAAAAAGTTCAGTACCTTGCGTGATATTCTGGTTACGATGAAACCGTATGATATTGCGGCGATTTTTGAAAACCTACAGGATGAAAAAATGCCGATTCTGTTTCGTATTCTGCCAAAAGAACTTGCGGCGGAAACATTTGTCGAAATGGATGACGAAACTCAGGAATTCCTTATCCACGGCTTCAGCGACAGCGAACTGAAAGAGGTTGTCGATGAGTTATTTGTCGATGACGCCGTTGACCTTATTGAGGAAATGCCTGCCAATGTTGTAAAGCGTATTTTAAGACAGGCCGACAAGGATATGAGAAAGCAGATTAACGAGCTTTTGAAATATCCCGAGGATAGCGCAGGCTCGATTATGACAACCGAGTTTATTGTGCTTCGTCCCGATATGACGGCTGAAATGGCTATTAAAAGAATCAGAAGAACAGGTGTTGACAAGGAAACAATCTACACCTGCTATGTAACCGATGCCAACAACAAGCTTATCGGTATTACCACCGTAAAAGACCTTTTGCTTGCTGAGGATGACGAGCTTGTAAAGTCGATTATGGAGGAAAATGTTATTTCGGTAACTACTCTTGCCGATCAGGAGCAGGTTGCCCAGATGTTCTCAAACTATAATTTTCTTGCACTTCCTGTTGTTGATAACGAAAACCGACTTGTCGGTATCGTAACAATTGACGATGCTATTGATGTCATTCAGGAAGAGGCTACCGAGGATATCGAAAAGATGGCAGCCGTATTGCCGTCTGACAAACCGTATATGAAAACAAGCGTTTTCGGTCTGTACAAAAAGAGAGCGCCGTGGCTGCTCATACTTATGCTTTCGGCAACCTTTACAAGTGCGATTATCTCATCATTTGAGGCTGTGCTTGCAAATGTGCTGATTCTCTCATCGTTTATCCCGATGATTACGGGTTCGGGCGGTAACGCAGGTTCTCAGTCGTCGGTTTCCGTAATCCGTGCGTTGTCGCTCGGCGAAATTCAGTTCAAAAGCATTTTTCTTGTGTTGTGGAAAGAATTCAGGGTGTCAATCCTCTGCGGTATTACGCTTGCGGCGGCAAACTTTGTAAAGCTGCTTTTGTTTGACCTCCACGGTCAGGAAAACGCGTTTATGATTGCCCTTGTAATTTCGCTTACGCTTGTCGGCACAATTATTATGG
>ULTC01043625.1_pt1 | contig 12607 bp, 10 predicted proteins | sample 1957091 | NCBI WGS metagenome assembly ULTC01 (sample SAMEA4835720, study PRJEB28245) | human gut metagenome | biome: gut microbiome; material: fecal sample | place: Denmark | collected 2008 | reverse complement strand
CTTCAAAAAAGAGCTTGACAAAGGTTATCTAATTTTATTTACGATTTCTTGTATTCTACTATCGCTAGTTATGATGCCTTCAATAGCATTTGAGCTTTTAACTGATTGTACCTTAGCAATCTTCTCTAATTCATTAAATGCATCAGTATAGATTCTTTGCCTATCCAATGCTTTATTTTTCAATTCACCAATAGACAATGATAACGTGATAAATTTAGATGGTATGTTAGTATTTTTTAAAAACGAATAATCAAACTTATGCATATATTCCTCCTAATGTGCATATATTTGTTAACAAATAATATGCAGATATTCATGCACTTTGTGGGTTAAGCTGCATATTATTTATATTTTTATATGCATTAAAACTATTCAATATGCAAAAAGAGTCAACTCAATGATTCTATTGAACAATTAATCAGGGCTTCTCAAAAAAATAATCAATCATATAAATTTAAATTTCATAAAACAAAAAAGTCATCAGGTTTTAGTCTCTAAAAAGACTTGATCTGATGAATATAGTGGCAAAATCGCAAAAAAGAGGTTAAACCACTTATTTTGATGTGAACCCCATTTCCTGTTCGATGACTCGAGTCCAAGATTTAGGGTTAACGTCATTTAAACTTATTTTAACAAGAAAAAAGGCTAATACCGAAGTATTAACCGCATTTACTGAATATGGTGCCGACAAGTGGATTCGAACCACCAACCCTTCGCTTACGAAGCGACTGCTCTACCCTTAAGAGCTATGCCGGCACAACTTTGATATTTTAAAACAATTATCGCTTAAAAACAACATCTCTATATTTACTAAAAGAAAGAGATGATCCATATTAATTAATGTTAAAGATTTTTATTGAGGTTTAATTATCTATTATTTTCTTACAAACCATTTGTTGGTCCAAACACTACGCTCTAGCTCAATAGTATTGTTACAGCTAGGACAAACTACATAGCCACTATCACTAACATAAGTCTCTCCAAAGAATGGTTTTATATCTGTTTGAGTAATAGCCAATTTAGCACCACAAGTAACACATGTGATTTTAATTTCTTTTCCTTCCTTTAACACTTTCATAAATAATGTACTCCTATCTAAAAAGATTTTATTAATTCAAGCGCTTAAAAAGTGCTAAATTACTTATTTAATAAATACTTCCTAAATATCCGCTTAGTTAAGTATAATAATTTTGAATAATTTTTAAAATTTAATATTTAAAATTAAAATTGTCAATTTTTAATTAATACGAATTAATATAAAAAATTAAAAATCACTCCATTGAAGGAGTGATTTGAATTTACATAAGCTGTTACTTAATCCAAATATTTTGAATCGAAGTTATCAATGAATCATAAATTGAAGCAATATTCTCAGGAAGCTCATTATCGCCACCGAACAAGCTTGTTGAAGGATGCCAATTTTGATATGCCTCTTTTACTTTAGACTTTGCATTATTTATCTTGGTAATAACTATTATAGCTTCTTCTTTGCTAGTCACTTTTTGGGCTTCAGGTTTCAAAGCAGCGACATCTTCTTTAGCCTTAGCTTCCATCAATCCATCATACTTATCTACATTATCTGAGATGAGCTTAGCCTTAAAAGCATCATAATCGGAATCTTTTACATTACCGCTTTCATCGATAGCAAAGACATTCTTGCTCAATTGCATAGCTTTGCTCATAGTTGAAACAACAACTGCTAAGTCATCATAAGAAGTTATAGATTCAGCCAATTCAGCAATCTTATTTCTAAGCTTGGTGTTGACTTCCAAAGCTTTGGCTATAGAAGCATCGATTGAAGTTTTATTGTCACCATAGAACATAGAATATTGAGGATAGGTATGGCAACCATTGAATATCTTGCAATCTTTATCAATAATCTTTCCAATCTTATCAAAGGAATCATATAAGGATTCTTCTTTGGTGTCTTCTACTATGACATTTACATACTCATCGTACAATGAGGCATACTTAGTCATCAAAGCATCTAACTTTGCCTTCTCAGCTTCAGTATAGCTAGATTCATAGTTCTTGAAATAAGACAGTGTAACAGCATTGAATCCGTCTTCCCCAAATACCTCAGTCTTAGTTTTGTCAGCCAACATACCAGCGATTGTCAATCCATCCACGTTTGCTTGATCAAATAAATCTGCATATGTCTTTGATTTATTAAGCAATTTAATTCCTTCATCATATGCCAATCCGACATATACTTTACTGCTACTAGTTCCATTAGCAGGCTTTACAAAGTCATAAGTTTCAGGATTGAACAATCCTTTAGTATATGTATCCAAAGCTTCGACTTCAGCTCCGACCTTGGCAATCTTTTCTCCATAAGCAGAAGTTAATTCGATGTTTTCACCTTTAGATTTAATGATGTCTTTTGCATCGACACCATAACTTGCATCGGCGCTGAAATCATAATATTCATCAACTTTATTCTTCAAAGCTTTGTATTTTTGATATGAGGTCTGAGCTTTCAAAGCCCCTTCATCCATCTCGTCTAAAGCATCAGCTTTTAAGTCCTTAGTGGTAGGATCTAATTTCAAGGCTAAATCGATATCGACAGGAAGCAATCCTAAAACCGGGACTCCAGCAGTGACTCCAACAGTGACATCAAAACCGGTAAATGTAGAAACATCGGCATTAGCAACTTTGGTGAATTCCAAAGAGAGGGAGACATTGCTGAGTGTTGCCATTCCGCCAGTCAAATCGTTCATATAAACATTGGCATCAGTGATTCCAGTATCATTCAATCCCAGGGTGATAATCGTCTTATGATTTCCAGTAGTTTCATCATCTTCGCCTTCGATAGAGCCTTCAAGTCCAGTAGCTAAAACACTCAATGCTTTTGCTATAGCGTTGTCCTCAAGATTGAATGAAGGAAGCAAAGCTTCCAAGATGGACATATCAAATCCCTTATTGAGCATTCCATCTTCTCCAAAAGCAATATCGACGAATGCTTTGAGTGTATCAGCCAAATTTGAAGTATTAGGAATTTCAGGTAATGTCAACTCTGTTTCGGCATATTCTCTCAAAGTTTTCTCATCATTTTTCAATGCTCCAGTTTCATCTTTAGGAGTGACTTCGGCATAATAATAGACATTTTGTCCATCCTTATAGTCGATATTCATCTGACCATATGAATTGGATTCATTGAATTTATCGCTATAGAAGTTAGCAGCATTCATCTGCAAATCAGAGATATAAGGAATAGAAGATAAATCGATTCCCCCAATTCCCATAGATGAAACGAGCTGTAAAAGACTGAACACTGAATTCAAAGCGTGGAGAGGAGAGGCTGAAGCATCTGTTCCATCCTTTTCTTTGTGGATAGCAGTAGCATCTTTAACTACTATTTGTGCATCAGCATTCTCGCCACTTCCAAACTTCCCATTGACAGTACGATAAGACAAATCGAAAGGAGCTGCCAAATCTATCATCTTGCTGTCCATTAAATCAACACTGGCATACAAAGCACCTTCTTGTCCTTTGACACCGATGACATCCTCTTCCTTAGATGAAGAAGTATTACCAGTCTTTCCTGTATCTGTGGAAGGAGTTGGGGTTGAAGGTGTGCTAGGACTAGTAGAAGTACTAGAAGAAGCTTCGCCTCCACAGCTTATTAGCATTGTAGACATGACTAACAACAATCCAATTGAATATCTTTTTTTCATTATATTTATCTCATTAAATGAACTTGTCTCTTTTGAAGACAAGTCCATTCTAAACTCATTTGAAAGATTAAAAAAATAAAAAAACAATTAATAATTAAACTACTTAATAGTAAAAAAATCCTACTATCTTTTGATAATAGGATTAGCATACATATAATTATTTAAGACCTCATAGATTCAATTATTCATTTCTTTTCATAGCATCTACCGGTTTCATATTAGCTATAGAATAGGAAGGAATCAAGGCTGATAAAATTGCCGTACCAAAAGATAAGACGAATAGAACCATTCCTTGAATCCAATTGAATGACAGCATAGATAATGGCGACATACCCATCAAAGAAACTAACAAAGCATTGAGTGTTGGAGTCAAAGACCAAGTTATTGCAAAGCTTAATATGAAATTGACAGCAGCTATCAATAAACTTTCTATAACGAATATTGCAAAAACATCTCTACTAGTCGAGCCTAATCCTTTAAGAATTCCTATATCTTGTTTCTTAAAAGCAACAGATGTAAATATAAAGTTCATAGTAGTCAGAACGGCTATGATTCCAATTCCAATCGCTATATACATAGCATAAGTAGAGATTCCAGTAATCGTTCCTAAGAACGATGAATCTAGTTTAGAAGCTATGTATGAATTTATCGTGTAGCTCTTTTGAATATAGGATCTTTGAATATAGTAAGTATCAGCTTTGACAGTCAAATTGTGTTTAGACTTGCTGAAACTATATACTTGTTTTATTTCATCCTTAGAGTCTGTCGGAACATAAACTCTAGAAATTAAATTAATTCCGTCCTTTTCTCCTTGTATGTCGTATTTCTTAATATTATTAGCAGAGAAAGCCGATGGACTGAAGAAGACTGTCGTTTCCATTCCCGTACTTCTTCCATCGGTAGAGCTTGAAAAATCGACATATGATTGAATGATCTTGTCCTTACTATTATCTTCAGCCTCGAGATTATTCATAGCAGTCTCAATATCTTCTTTGTTTAAATCGGTCTTAACTACTCCCACAACCTTATAGATGGTCTCAGATTCATCCAAAGGATCTGTGTCAAAACTCTGATATATCTTAATCTTTTTTCCTAAGATGTTTTTATATAAATTCTCATTATTAAAGCATCCTTTTTCGACTAAAGTTCCACTAGCTGAATCAGTATAATCATAATACCCAGTCTCATTGAACATAGTTAAGAAATAATCAGTCAAAACTATTTCATCAGTGGCAGAAGGAGCTTTACTTCCGTCTACTAAGCTGAAGTCTTTATAAGCTTCGATTTGAGATAAGTCATCCAATGGTGAAATGAAATAAGTTGATAGTTTTAAATAAGAAGGTAAAGAATCAATTTTATCTTGTGGAATGCTCTTCTTAATATTTATATTCAATGTTCTATAAGCTGGAATAGCTCCTTTATAGGAGTCCTTTATGTTGTTGTAATCTTCATCAGACATATATACTGTCGACTCAGTGTTATCTTCTTTGAAGACTTGTTTGTATAAAGTTATAGCATCAGTTCTATAGATGTCAGCAGAAGATGCGTAAGTATCACTCGCATCATAAGTAGATACTTCCAAAGCAAGTCCAAAGAATGTAAACGAAATAATCGAGAGGATGAAAGTAAAGACCAATCTAACCCATCCCGATTTCAAAGAACTCATAGCCATTTTCAATATTGTTGTAAATGGAATTCTTCCATTCTTTGAATTGTATTTGATATCAGGATTTATATTCTTTTCTATATCGTCTTTATTAGTCTTTGAAAATCCAACTGGTAAATCCATCGAATCATCATTGGCCATCAAATCGACTGGAAATCTAACCTTGTCTTTATATGTTATGTAGGACGGTCCATCATAAGAACTAGAAGCTTCGTTTAAGACTGATAAGTCCTTATCAGTCATATTTTTTATACTGTCTATTTTAATAAGACCTTCCCCCACTTTATGAAGGACTGTCGATCCGTCTAACACTTCGCCTTCGCTTGAATGTCTTGTGATATCATCGACTATCAAGCCATTTTTAAGTCTTATTATTCTATCCGCATAAGTCTCAGCACAGGATGCATCATGAGTTACACAGACGACTAGACAAGTCTTAGATAATTTTTTCAGCAGATCAAATATATCTCTAGAAGTAGTCCCATCCAAGGCTCCCGTAGGTTCATCTGCCAATATGACTCTAGGATGTTTTACCAAAGCTCTAGCAATTGCTACTCTTTGTTTTTGACCGCCTGATATTTCACTAGGCTTTCTATTTGAAAGTTCAGCAATTCCTACTTTCTTCAATATTTCCTGAACTTTATCTTCATTATTTTTCCGTATTTCAATTCATAGGCCAAGGATACATTATCATGAACAGTGAAACTATTTATGATGTTATATTCCTGAAAAATAAATCCGATATATTTGTTTCTATAGGCATTGAAATCTGTGGAATTAAATGATTTTGAAGACTTTCCAAACAAAATCAAATCACCCGAATCAAATGTATCGAGACCGCCTACAACATTTAAGAATGTCGACTTACCAGATCCAGACTTTCCTAATATGAAAACTAATCCTCTATCTGGAAGAGTGACTGTTATCCCCTTCAACGCCTCTACCTTTTGACCATCTTTAGTCTTATATACTTTATGTAAATCTTTTAGCTCTATCATATTTAGTCCTCTAAGAATCAAAACAAATAAACAAGTATAGTTTTAAATTAAATATTTGTTTATTGCTATAGTTAAATTAGTTAATCATTCATCGTTTTTAATGAATACTTTATTAAAACTAATGTGTATATTCAAAAAGAGGAGAATTTTTATATATGAAAAATAAAAAAATTATATATTGCTTGTCTTTATTGACTTTATCTATGACCTTATCTTCATGTGGAAAAGATATCTCAGTTCCATCTGTCCCACCTATAGATACAGGTAATTCAAGTGTAGTCGAAGAAGAAGGGAAAGCCTCAGATAGACCTGAAGCACCTATAGAAAATAGCTATGTTCCTGGCAGTGCTCCTAAAGATTATGATGGAAAATCAATATCTGATATAGGGACTAAAAAGAAATCTTCAGCTTATAAAGCATTCTTCTATGCCGAACATAAATTAGCTAATTCAAATTATTTCACCTACATTCAATCTGCTAATTTAAATGCTTATATTGGATCTGCTGTCGCATTTAAACAAGATGTCAGCGGATTTAGAGTCTTCATGAATAACGCTGGATTTGGTCAATCGATAACCAAATCACAAAAATCCAGTGGATTTCTGGCTTTGATGTCAGTTCCATCAGCAGTTCAAAAATACGAGGATATATCAGCTAATAAAGTAGGATATAGGCAGAATAAATCCGAAGAAAAGGATTCTATTGAAATTAAAACAGGTGAGAATGAAACAGATGGAAAGTATATTTATGGGTCATTCGATTCTAATAAGTACGATCAAAAAAAGATGATGACAAAAGAGGATTATGAGAATTACTGGGGTCATAACCTCTGGGGACTTACTAGTTATACAGTCCCATCATCAAACGCTATATATAAAGCTGATATCCAAAACATCGATGCTGGAAACTCAATAACTCTTTCATACGAATTCACTACCAAAGATACTGCTATAGATGGAGTGGATGCATCCAAAGGATATCAAAAAGAGCAGCAACAAATGTTAGGACAAGCTACTGCTAGTGTTTCAGTCACTATTGATAGCTTAAAAATCGAATTGACACTAGACAAGGATTTATTTCCAACAAAAGTTCACTGCATCGAAGAGTACACAGCTAGTGCAATGGGACAAAGTATCATCAAAATCAAAAACGACATCGTCAACGTATATAAAAAGATAGAAAGTGTGGACGATATCTCCATACCAGAATATAAACAAGACTATCAATTTGGAATTAATGCGTTCACTAATTAACCCGATTCAAAGCTTATATGCTTGTGCATATAGGCTTTTTTTATGCTTAAAAGCATAATTTTTTCTATTTTTAAACTGTGATCAAGAAAATATAAAAGCTGGTATTCAATATGAAATTTCCTTTTTTTATCGAAAGACCTAGTATTTTTTTGAAACTTCTTAAAAAAGTTGTTGAAACTTTCAAGACTCAATGATAGAATAGCAAAGCACTCAAAAAGAGCTGGAAATTTAGCTCAGCTGGTAGAGCATCTCCTTTACACGGAGGGGGTCAGGGGTTCGAGTCCCTTAATTTCCACCATCGAGTGCAAAATAAGTACCGGCATATACATGGGCGGTTAGCGAAACGGTTAAACGCGGCAGACTGTAAATCTGTTCCTTCGGGTTCAGTGGTTCGAATCCACTACTGCCCACCATGATTGGGGTATAGCCAAGCGGTAAGGCAAGGGACTTTGACTCCCTCATGCTTTGGTTCGAATCCAAATACCCCAGCCATTTGTTTTTGTTATGACTCGTTAGCTCAGCCGGTAGAGCACATGACTTTTAATCATGGGGCCATGAGTTCAAATCTCATACGAGTCACCATTTGTTTATATTCTGCCCTGGTGGCGAAACTGGTAGACGCAAGGGACTTAAAATCCCTCGAGGCCAAACCCCTCATGCCGGTTCGACTCCGGCCCAGGGCACCACATAGAGCGTCATAACCTGGCACGAAAGTGTCAGGTTTTTCGTTTGTTTAAGAAATCATTTCAAATAAAATGGACTACAAACCCGTAGCCCTTTTTATTTATTCTTTTTGAATTTCGACTTTATATATCCTTTAAACATATTCCAAATATAATGTTTATCCATACAAGCAAATCTAAATTCTTTATACTTCAATTTATTTGCGTCGATATAAACATCTAACATAAGCTCAGCGATATAGCCGAAGACTCTTTTATCCTGGCCTATATATTCATCTAGATCAATTCTTTTTTCTACTTTTCCTAACAATTCAAACAACCAATCCAAATATGCATTAGCAGTTTCTTTCTTGGCTACGAACATATTGAAATAATGATCATAGACTCTTCTCATCACTTTCTTATAAGACTTATAGTATTTAGGATAATCAGTCTTGATTATATCTTCTGTGACTTTAAGTCCTTCCTTTTTATGTGCCAATATGTAATGAAGATAATTGGTGTGAATAACCATGACAACTTTGGCCGGTAAAATAAAATCATATTTCTCCAATGTTTTCTCTATTTCTTTTTCACCGATTATATTATCTAAAGATTTCTTGCAAAAAAAACTCTTCATAAGAAATCTTCTATAATGCGCAATTCCAAAATACTCGTATTCATTATTTCTATAAGCCCAGTAAGCTCCGGTCAATTCACAATAGCTGGCATTCTTGTTAGAAATATTGTCACCCGTATTATCTAAGCAATTATAAAAATGCTCATTTCTAAAATCAGCTCCAACTTCAATTGGAACATAAATCGGATTAGATGGCATCAAAGCCTTCTTATGAGCCATGACACCGATAAATATCTTTTGATTCATGCCTTAAATTATAGCATAAATAATATTTTTAAATTACATAAGAAAATCATAAGAAATCACTCTAAACAACTTGGATTTATAAATACATAATTCACATCTAAAATGATATACAAGATTCTATAGATTAGACACTACTAGTAATCGGTAAAAATATAGAATTCTACAAAAAAGTGAGAATTTCAATTTATTATTTACTATATCCTTAATGATTTTCACAATCATTGAATACTTCAATTCATGATTTTGATAATAATCTCCTACCATATTAACTTCATATGCAAAAAGAAGTGCTTAAGCATTTCATTTAATTCATAGAATCGTTAACTTTGATACAAAAATTGAATTGATAATTATTCCAAAGACAAATGAATACTAATGATTTATAATTAACTTTAAGTGAGGAAATAAAATGAAAATTTTAAAAAGTTTCAATACTTTAAGGAAGAGAAAATTTTTAAAGAGTTCCAATACTTTAAGAAAGATTGTAGGGATTAAAAGCTTATTATCTTTCTTTGGCAGAGCAAGTAAAAAAGCCATTTATTTAAACCAGGGTAGACAAGGATTAGACCCCAGTCAAATAAAAGCAGCTGATATCCTATTCAAAGATATAGCTATTAAATACAAAGATGCTCCTAAAAGTACAGAGCCGATAAATAAAACTCTATTCTTGTTTTGGTGGGATGGATTTGATTCAGCACCTGAAATAGTAAAACTCTGTGTTAAATCAGTTATAAAGAATTACCCAGATTACAATATCATTCTATTGGATAAAACAAATTTAAAAGAGTATTTACCCGAAGACGATATCGTCTTCCAAGCATACATGAAAGGCAAAACAATAATTCAAAACTTTACTGACTACCTTAGATTTTATTTGATGTATAACTACGGAGGATATTGGATAGACTCAACTCTTTTCTTCCTAAAGAGATTCCCTTTAGATGAAGTTATAGGTGATGAAGATTTTGGGTCTATCGGATTCAGTACATTATCAAGATGTTTCTATGTCGATGGAATAGGCACTAAATGGTGTGATTTCTTCTATGGTGCTAGAAAACATGCACCTATTTGTAAGGCATTCTTAGAATGCTTTCAACGCTACTATTCTAAGTACAATTTTCCTTTTGATTATTTTATGATGGATTGTATCTTATTCGTCTTTATGAAATATTTTATAGAGAATGGTGTATTAGACAAGATCAAAACCTATCCTGGCAGTGCCATATATGTATTCCAAGGAGTTGGAATCAATGCAGAAGTAGATGAAAGAAAAATCTATGAATGCGAAATAATGCCTCAAAAACTAGATAGAAAAATCAAACTATCAAAAGTTAAGAAAGGTAGATTATTAGATTACTTGTTGAGCACCGTTAGATAAGCATTTAACATTAGTATTTAATCTAATATCAATTCAATGACAATACATTAGAAACAGGAATCGACATCCTGTTTTTTAATACTATTCTTTTATTTATAGTATCAATATAGTCTAAATAATCATCAACTGTTTTAATAAAGCCATAGTCATAGTACTCTATTGAAATGGGATCTCCTCTATTATAAGTAGATAATTTAGTATCCAATTCTATTAATTCATCATTCGATAAAAGTGGCTTATCCACTTTATTTTTCTCTTCTTCCATCTTTTCTAAATAATCCTCTTGTTCAGGAAGAGATTTATAAGGAGCCCATTTAACCATTCCTCTATCTCTAAGTCTCATGCTTTATGGCCTCCTATTTGAGTGAGTCTGTTCTTTTCAGTTGAATGTTCCTGTAAGGACGAACACCTCATAACTGACGTGTTTCCAAACCTTTCTCTTATTTTGTCAATAGTTTCATCCATTCTCTTGTCTTTATCATGTTTAGACCAATCGGTCATGAAATCTAGTTGCATCGAATCTATATCCACCAATTCACCACCGACCAAATATAAGCTCCTTATCAAAAGATTTAAAGGACACGAACTAGTCAACAATTCTATAGCTTGTTCTATCTCGTTAGAAGTTTCTAATGGTCTTTCAAATCTCAAGCTTCTTCCGTAGCTTTGTGATTTATCCTTAGATCCTCCGAAAAACAAATCCAATCTATTCATAGCCATATGATTGTCTCTAAGTCTTCTAGATAAGACTCTTCCCATTTCTTTAGCAACACCTATAGCTTCATTTATATCAGCATCGAAGAACAAAACTTGGCCTACCGATAAAGACTTTGGTTTTGTTTTAATTTGTGAAGAGATAACAGCCTTATCAATTCCGTTAGCGTGAAGATAAAGTTCCTCACCTTTTATTCCAAATTTTTGAGATAGATATAAAGAATCAGAGCATGCAATATCTCCCATGGTTTCAAAGCCCAAAAAGTTCAATCTCTTCTCCATTCTTTCCCCTATTCCCCACACTTTGGATAAAGGATGAATAGGCCAAAGCTTTTGCTGAATGTCAGCTCTAGTCCATTTATCGAACAAATCCTTCTTGTGCTTAGCTCCTAAATCCATAGCAACTTTAGCCAAAAATATATTCTCACCAATTCCAGCACAAACAGTGAGACCTGTTTGTGTCTTTACTTTAGCTATGATTTCTTTAGCATACTCGATATCCGTTTGTCCTTTAGCCTTTAAATAGTTAGTAACATCTAAAAAAGATTCATCTATAGAATAAACGTGAATATCACTAGCTTCGACGTATTCTCTATATATAGATGTTACTTCAGCTGATTTCTCTAAGTATCTTTTCATTCGAGGAACAGCATAAATAATATCCGGAATATTTTTAGGAAGCTCGTATCTCCTACATCTACTAGGAATACCCTTGGCTTTCAAAAAAGGAGAAACAGCCAAAACTATCGTACCATCGCCTCTATCAGGATCACATACAACTAATGGAGTAGTGAAAGGATCAAGACCACGATCTATACATTCGACAGAAGCATAAAAACTTTTTAAATCTATAGACAATATATTTCTAGGCTTATAACCTGATAATAAATCTTTATCGCTTATATCCATGGCTGCCTCCTTTCTTTTCCAATATCATATCAAATTTAAAAGAGGCCATTTTCCCAATGGGTAGATTTTAGAACTATTAAAAATCAGCCTACATTACTAAGCAAAAAAAATAAAGAAAATGTGAGAAAATAAAGAAAAGAGGAAACAACAGTGACTAAAGAACAATTATTCAAATGGGTTAGAACAGGTCGTGAACTTGAATTCAACTACAAAGGGAAAGATTATTCAATAACCTATTACAATGACGATAGGAAGGATTTTATTTCTTTTTGCGAAGCATATGATGAAACCGTAGATGTGGCGACAGTCGACGAACTTTGGAATTCGACTTACAAAGGAATAAAATTGTCCGATGTGTTATCTTCAATCCCTGAAGATAAAGTTGACGTGTTTTAAAGATTCGAACAACTAAAAGCACAAGACAATAAAAAAGGGGCTGTTACGAAATTGATTTCTCCGAAGGG
>ULTC01041105.1_pt1 | contig 12766 bp, 1 predicted proteins | sample 1957091 | NCBI WGS metagenome assembly ULTC01 (sample SAMEA4835720, study PRJEB28245) | human gut metagenome | biome: gut microbiome; material: fecal sample | place: Denmark | collected 2008 | reverse complement strand
AAAACCGCCGACAGCGTAACTGTTACATATGATACGCTGGGCGGAAATAAGATAGACAGCGTTACGCTTGCCGCCGGAGAAACTATAGGCAGGCTCCCCGAAGCGATAAAGAAAAACGCTGTCAATAACGGCTGGTATCTTGACAAGCAGTGCTCGACACAGTTCTATGAGGACGAGCCAGTAAACAGTGATATAACGCTTTATGCGGGATATGACGAGGATAAGATAAAGCCGGAGACGCCTGAATACAACGAGATAACCATATCGGACGCACCTGAGGATTTTTCATTCTCGCTTATCTCATCACAGAGCATAACGGATGATAATTTGCAGGACGTTATCAGTATTGAAAATCAGTTCGGAGAAATGCCGCTGCTCAAAGTTGAAAATACAGGCAGCGGAGTATACACCGTAAAGCCTGTTATCAACTGGACGGAAGGCGGCGCATATGTGCTGAGCCTTATAGATAACGGGGTGCGGTTTGACGGCATCAATTCCGACATTATGCCTGACGAGAAGATAAGAACCATTACGCTTTTCATTTACAGGGAAGAAACGAATAACGTAGTTCTGAAGGACGGCATAGTTACTATCCCGAAAAGCCGGATAAGAGAAGATGACGATAAGGAGCATATCTATTTATCACGCAGTGAATTCGAGGCGCTCTCGATACACGAGGGTACGGTAATATTCGCTGACGACGCTGAAGAACCGAGCTATCTGAACGTTGTGTCGTATGAACTTTTCGGCGATGAATACAAGATTCTCACGGTCGGCAGTGATGTTGATGATATATACAAAGAACTTGATATTTACTTCAAGGAAAAGTATGTTGAAAACGATGTGCTTGCCGAGGCGATAGATACCGAAAAGCTGGTAGAACAGCTTTATGCAAGCGAAGGAACACAGCAGCTTACATATATGCTTGCCGCCGCTGTATATGACAGCAAGACGGTAAGGGAGCTTGGCGACGGCAATGCACCGTTTGAGCTTATGTCCAACACATATATGGACGGGGTAAACTGGAACGACAAGCAGATAAAGCTGAATGTAAAGGAGCTTCTCGAAGGGCTTACAATCAGCGCTAAGGTCGGTACGGCGAAGAATACTAATTTCAAATGTATAAACGGTTTCCCGAATGAGCAGGACTGGACTGCACTCAACATCACATTCAGCTATGAGATGACGCTTAAAAACAAGGTGAAGCTGGAGGCTGAGGTAAGCATCAGCGAATACCTTATCATAGGCGTAGGCGGCACTCTCAGCTTAAAGCGTGACTTCAACGTGAAGTTCCTGCCCTTGTCGCAGACAGATGTAACATTCAAGATACTTGTCTGCTCGGCAGATGAGGAAGAAGACGATAAGCAGCAGGATAAAGAAGAAAAGAGAGATGTTTCCGTTGAGATAGAAGCCATAATGAACGGCGAGGATAAGGAAAGCGGAAATATCATAAAAGACGTGCGTGAAATGCTTGAAAACAAGGGCGGAGCCATAAGGCTTTGCGAGGTGAACCTTTTCAGCGCAACGTTCATGCCTATACTGCCGCTGTCTATAAAGACGGAGCTTAACTTTGTAGTTAATGTTTCGTTTGCGGCGGGTATCAGTATGGAAGCATCAGTGCTTCAGGCAAAGGGTCTTGGCATAAGAGGAAATATCAAGGAACCGTCATCTATAAGCGTATACAGATTTATAATGGCGGGCGACGACCGTTACATATTTGATATGTACGCTTACGGCTATCTTGGCGTTGAGGCGGGCATCGAGGGTAAGGTATCGGTATCGCTTCTTGGTCTGAACGATCTCGGAAGCGTCGGTGCGGCGCTTGAAATAGGCGCTTATGCCGACCTGTACGGTTATCTGCACTATCATTCGCAGGATATGAGACACAATAAATACTACGCTTCTCCAAAGGAACATTACCACGAGCTGCAAGGCGGAATATACTTCGAAATGGGCGTGTATATAAAAATCTCGATATTTGCGGAAAGCAAGCTGTTTAAGAAAAAGGCGGAGCTTGCAAAGCAGTTCAAATTCCCGCTATTCAGCGTAGGCGACAAATATATCTATGCGGATAAGCCGACGCTTGAGGGCAATACCGACATAATACTGCGGGAAACGGATACGAATGTCTACGAGATAGACGGACTTATCCCTGCACAAGGCACATATCTTGATATAACTACAGGAGATATTGTAACACGGCAGATGAGCAGCAGTGAGTTCAAGGCTGCCTGCTACAGCAAGTATTTCAAGGTGAGCAAGAGCGACGACGGCAAGATAACGCTCACGGTATCTCCCGACGCTCCGAGCAGATATACAAGCGGCTTGCTTAGCTGTATACTGCGCCTTTACTATACGGGCGGACAGAATCTGCTGTTCACGTCCGACACCGAAAATCTGTACTATGACGCAGACAAGGGCTCTTATATCAGCAGAAAGCATATTGGCGACATTGGTGTATATTATTATCGCAAGGGGGTTGACTTCCCTCTTGAAGACAAGGATAAGACCGCAACGCTGAAGTTTGCGGTATCGGCTGACGGCAGGACGGAAATTGTAGATACGGTAACTGTAAGCAAGGGCGGATATGTAAGCGGCTATTCGCTTGCGGTTTCGACCTACTGCGATAAAAACGGCTATATCTATGATAAGTCGCTGTTTGATACAGAGATACAGCCGTACTACTGGCTCAGCGATGATATGACCATTACGCTTAACACATACACTGCGCAGAAGCTGTACTCGGTGGAATACTTTGACACTGAAAATGACAGATGGGTAAGCGAACTGTGGGCGGTAGATTATCTTGACGATATAAAAATGTTCGACAGATATAAACAGTCTGTGAACAGCGTTACTCATTTTGCAAGCTTCGGTATCGACAGAGCGGATGGTATGAGATACCAGATGTACATGAAGGACGCTCTGGCATACAGATACTATGACAGCAGTTACAGCGGCAGTGTACACGGTCTTGATACGACTAAGCCGCTTGCGGTGAACTACGGCAGTGAAGAAGATCTGCAGTCGTTCAGGGCAGAATACGAAAAGCTGTACCCGACAGCCTACAGCATTATGCTCAAAGCAAACTATCTTGTAAGAAGATGCATAGTCGATATTTATAACGAGAGCGGTTATGCGGGCGCAAGATATGTTGAATACGGCACTGAGTTCAGAGTGCCGGATACATTTATCGACAACATCAACAGCAGTAAGGAAAACGAGCTTATCGGCTGGGATATTGACGGTGACGGCAAGGCGGATATGGCTCCCGATGAAAAGATAACCGTTATGGGCGATATGAGGCTGAAGCCTGTAATGAAGCGAAAGCTGTACACGGTAACGGTAAGACTTGCGGATTATACCGAAAGAAAGTTTGACGTTATTTACGGCAAGCCTTTACCGCAGGAGCTGGAACAGCTTATAAACAGCATTCCCGACAGTCCGAAGCCGGACAGCGAGGATTCGTTCTACGAGCCGTCGTATGTGCTTATAAAGAGTGACGTTACGGTAGGCGGTTATACGGCAGGCGAAACTGTAAGGTACAACGGCGATATAAGCATAATGCCGGAAAGCAACGTGTACTTTGAGATAGTTCCTGCGAAGCTGTATCACTACATAACGCTTATCGCAAACGATGGCGGCGGATTCAGATATACCGATGAAAACGGCGCTGAAATAGAAACTGACAGGATAAGGACGGTTGTACAGGACGGTTACCGTTTTGCAACGGCGCTTTACGGATATTCCGCATTCGCACCTGAGGACACATATACTACCGAATATCTGCTGTCGTATTTTGTGGACGCAGACGGAAACAGAATCGGCAGTAACGATAATGTGAAGAAGCCCGGTACCTACTATATGAAGTGGAATACCAACGACAGACGCTGTTATATAAACTATGACGTTTATATTTACAACGAGTACGGAGCGGAGGTTTCACACGAGGTAAAGGCTGAGTTTGACGGCTACAGACCCGAATATGACGAGCTTTGTAAAAAGTATGATGCCGAAGTTGAGGCGCTTGCACAGTATGATGACGAGTATTACACATATACTCTTAAGGAAGAGCCTATAAACGAAGAAAACACAACGATTGACGGCAAGACCTACAAGACTATAATTGTAAGGTGGAACAGAACGCCGAAGGAGTTTGATGTAACGTTTGACTATGACAACGGCACGGAAAACGAAACGGTAAAGGTAAAGTATGGCTATCTGTATCGTGCAACGGTAGGTGCTTTAAAGGATGATAAGTACAACGATTATGAACTTGTCGGGTTTGACCTTGACGGTAACGGCACAGCGGATGTGATGCCGGGCGAATCGTTCAGGGTGACGGGCGATATGACGCTGAAGGCGGTATGGAAAGCTACCGATAAAATCTACAGCGTGGTGTTCTATGCTATGAGCGGTGAGTTTGATGACGGTACGGTGCGTTATGAGATAACCGGTAAATACGGCGATGCAATCTCACTGTCGGATATTCCTGTGCCGACAGGTACAGAGGGCTATGAGTTTGCAGGCTGGGATAAAGCTGTACCGACGACGTTCGGCAATGACGACGGTATTATAAAGACCGAGATCAAAGCAACATACAAGCTGAAAAAGATGACGATAACCTACCGTCTTGTAAATCTTGATACCAACAAGGTTTACGAAAGCTATAAAACAGCCGAATTTGACTACGGAACGGTGTTCACGGCTGATATGCTTGAGGCATCTCCTGATACGGACGGCTGTCTGTTCGGCGGATGGCTTGGCGAAAACGGCTATTCAGTCATCGGAAAAGAAATCAAGTCCGATATGACGCTGACGGGTACTATCACTCCTGTTTATGTCATCTACTCGCTTGACGGTGTTGAAAGCTCAAGGGAAAAGGCTAAAATCGGCGCTGAGGTCACAGTAAAGGAAAAAGCCGACGGTTATCTTGAGTGGACAACGGATGATGTGACGGTTGAAGGCGGAAAGTTCACGATGCCGTCGAAGAATGTATCGTTCACAGCCGAAAAGGATATGAGCGGCTATCTGACAGTTTCAAACGGCACTGCAAGCACGATAATAGATACCGAAAGCAAGACGTTCATCAGCGGCAAGGCAAGCGGCTTTGAGTATGATACAGCTACCGGTATACTGACAGTGACCGGAAACGGTCTTAAGCTGTCGGGCGTCGGAAAGAATATAATGCTGTATATTAAGCAAAGCGTTTCGGATATTACGTTTGAAAATCTTACGCTTACGGCAGGAGATATGAACGGCGTGAAGCCCGACGATTTCAGCAACAGCGGAAGTATAGGCGACGGACAGGGTTCAGCTGACACATATCTGATGTTTGTAAGCTCAAACAGCCTTAAGGTGAACATAAACGGAAATGTTACGCTTTCTAAACGTAACACGGCGACTACAGAAAACCTGCTTGCGATAGATCAGGCACACCTTGACTACGATGATGTAACTCCTATGAGTATGGAGTTTATCGGCGGCGACAGCCCGAATCTCACAGTAACGGGAAATACATACGCTATACAGAGTATGGGCAGTGTTGATTTCAGCAATATGATATTTACCGCAGCAGCTGAATATTACGGCGTACACGCAGAAACGATCCGCTTCGACAGATGCAGTATAACAACAACAGGTCTTGCGGGAACGGACATTCAATCGTCAACAGGCATATACAGCAATGACCTTTCGATCGTTGACTGCAGCTTAGACATAAGAACCGGAATATTCGGTGAAACGATTAATATTTCGGGTGCTACAGACGGAATAGTTACCTCCGGATATGGTGGGGCGGTTATGGTAAAGTGTAAGACAAAGGGCTGGTCGGAAACGGCAAGCGGACTGCTGACGGTGGCACTTGACAAGGGTCGCTCCGTACTGTTTACGGTATCGGCAGGAAATTCGGCAATTCAGGCGTTTGACTTTGAGGGAGGGGAAAACAAGGTAGTTTCCTATCCGCAAACTACGGTGCCTGATAAGGAATTTGAGCTGACGAAGGATTTCTACTGGCTTCTTAAGGAGAAGAACGGTACGGCACTTATAAATGAGATAAGATTCTCGGGTAAATAAACGAACAAGCGACCCCGACAGAGTTTTCTGTCGGGGTCGATGTTTTATATAAAAAGTCTTTTGATTGATGTGCTTCTTGTTGCATCGTTCAGCTCTGACTATGATAGCAAGCTACCGATAGTTCTTTTTGCGAGATAGCACTTCTCGGGTTCGCTATTCGAGTGGGTACACCTGTCAATATGAAAGAGGGAGACAACCAAAGGGATCAGGGAAACAACTTCTAAGCAACTACAATCCCCACCGTAGTTGGCTCGGCTTGACCGAGCAACAGAACCTCCCCTTTTTCGAGGGATAGTGCGGTTTTGGAAGGGTCAGTGGTGTAAAGCAATCCCTCCGTCTTGACGGCAGAAAAGTTTACAATATAAAAAGAGTGGGCATATCGCAAGCAGAAAGCAACAAAGCAACAGTTTGTGCCTTGCCGTCAATCCACCTCCCTTTGACAAGGGAGGCAAGAATATGGTGTTTTTCGAGGGATAGTGAGTTTTTCGAAGGGTCAATGCCAGTGCAGTTGTACCGGTACACTCACGAAATTATTAATAACTTGTCGGTACGGAAAATGTTTTAAGCAGTGTTGGCGGTACGTTTAGATGTTCAACTTTAATAATAATTGTTTTTTGACATAGCACGACCCCGACAGAGTTTTCTGTCGGGGTCGATGTTTTATTGACAGGTATTGAATATAGTAGTATAATTTAACTGATGCCGTTAACAGCGGAAACTATTTTGAATCAAGGATGGTGTTACATGGGTGCTGTACTGACACTGGGCTGCGATATGATACCGAAAATCAATTTCGCAATGCAACAGAATTACATACCTTTCATAAGAAACCTTACCGTCAGCAACGAGGGCGATGAGGATATAAGCGATGTAAGGCTTACTATCGCTTTTGACCCGGCTTTTGCAAAGACCTTCACATACGATATAAGCTGTGTGCCGTCGGGAAAGTCGGTTGAAATTTCGCCGCTGAGGATAATTCTCAGCACGGAAATGCTGTTTTCACTGACGGAGGCGGTGTCGGGTACTGTAAGCTTTTCGCTTTCAAAAGACGAAAAAGAGCTTTATCAAAAGGATGTTCCCGTTCAGCTTCTTGCGTTCAACGAATGGAGCGGTCTTGCGTTTGATCCGGAGCTTATTGCGGCATTTGTGACGCCGAATCACCCGGAGATAGCAAAAGTCATATCAGAGGCATCGGTCTATCTTAAAAAGTGGGCGGATACGACTGCCTTCAGTGCATATCAGCGGCAGAATCCGAACTTCGTAAAACAGCAGATGGCGGCTTTATATGCGGCGCTGTGTGCAAGAAGGATAGCGTACAATATGCCGCCTGCCAGCTTTGAATATATAGGGCAGAAGATACGTCTTGCGAATACCGTGCTGGAGCAGAAGCAGGGCACTTGTCTTGATCTTGCGGTGCTGTATGCGTCCTGCCTTGAGGCTGTAGGTCTTAACCCTATCATTATATTCATAGAGGGTCACGCTTTCTGCGGCTGTCATCTTGAGGAGGAAACCTTTGCGGACTGTGCTACCGATGATGTGTCGGCTATAGAAAAGCGTATTGCGGCAGGGGCGGAGGAGCTTCTGCTCGTGGAATGCACGGATATGACAAAGGAGAATGTTGACTTTGACAAGTCGCTGAAGCACGGCAGGGATCATATGAATACACCTGGCGGCTTTATATGTGCGGTCGATATTGCCCGTACAAGAGGAAGCGGCATCCGTCCGATACCGCTGAGACTTGAACAGGCGCTGACGGCTGAAAACACGGAGAGCGACGGCGCAAGGCGTATAAGAATGAGCGCACCGAGCGAGCTTGATATGTCGCTGTACGGAAAAGTGGCGCAGGGCAGTAACGAGCCTATGACAAAGCAGAAAATATGGGAAAGAAAGCTGCTTGATTTTTCGCTGAGAAATTCTCTGCTGAATTTCAGAATAAATAAAAGCACAGTCGAAATTATGGTGTCGGATCTGTCGCTTCTTGAAGATAAGCTGTCTGACGGAACGGATTTCCGCATCCTTGAGGCACCGTCAGAGTGGACGGTTTCTATGCGTGACGCTAAAACGTTTGAGATAGAAACCGATAAGGACCTTGTAAGGAATATAGCCGAGCAGGAACTGAAAAACAAGAGGATAAGGACGTTCATGGACGCAGCAGAGCTTGAGGAGAGTCTTAAGAAGCTGTACCGTGCGGCTAAGGTGAGCATGGAGGAGAACGGCTCGAACACGCTGTTCCTGTCGCTCGGAATGCTCAGATGGTTTGAAAGTGAAATGTCGGAAAAGGCAAGATATGCGCCTCTTGTGCTTATACCGATAGATATAGTCAGAAATGTCCGTGACAAAGGTTATATAATCAGAAGCCGTCAGGAAGACGCTCAGATAAACGTAACGATGATAGAGTATTTACGGCAGGATCACGGCATTGAGATAAACGGTCTTGACCCTCTGCCCGAAGACGAGCATGGAATTGACCTGCCGCTTGTTTTCAATACCGTAAGACAGGCGATAATGGGCAAAAAAACGTGGAATATTATCGAACACAGTTTTATCGGGCTGTTCAGCTTCGGTCAGTTTGTAATGTGGAACGATATAAGAAACCGCAGTGATGAACTTAAAAGCAACAAGGTGGTATCCTGCCTTATGGAAGGTGCGACAAGTGAAGCGCTGACGGGTGACTTTATTGCGGATACCGATATTGACAGCAAAATATCGCTTACGGATATTGCCGTCCCCGTTGACGCAGATTCTTCACAGCTGAGTGCGGTGGTTGCGGCATCGGCAGGAAGGAGCTTTGTGCTTCACGGTCCTCCCGGAACGGGTAAATCGCAGACCATCACCAATATGATAGCGAATGCGCTTTATCACGGAAAAAGCGTTCTGTTTGTGGCGGAGAAAATGGCGGCGCTGAGCGTTGTACAGAAGCGTCTTGCTAATATCGGGCTTGACCCGTTCTGCCTTGAGCTTCACTCCAACAAGACAAGTAAATCCGTTGTTTTAGCGGAACTTAACAAGTCGCTTGAAACGGCAAGGGTAAAATCTCCCGAACAACACGCCGCAGTTGCACAGAAGCTGGCACAGGAAAAGGCAAAGCTGAACTTTGTGATAGAGGCTCTGCACGAAAAGCGTAATTTCGGTGAATCGCTGTATACGGCTATCGAACGCTATGAGCAGTGTATGGCTGAAAAGGGAAAAATATCTATCGGCAGAGATGCTTTGCAAAATGCCGACGAAGGCACTATCGCACGATTTGAGGAAATTATATCGGAATATGTTGTCGCAATATCCGAGATAGGCGTTTATGCACAGCATCCGCTTATAAGATACGGCGGATGTGAATATTCCACAGAAATGCGTGACAGCTTCAAAAACGGCCTTGACAGACTTGCAGAGGAATACGGCAGGGCAGACGAGGCACTGAACCTTATAGCATCTGCTGTCGGCCTTGACGGAAATATCAGCCGTGAAAAGCTGAACGCCGTATCGGGTCTAATAGACGCTTGCGGCGAGGACGCACCTGTAATAAACGAGATATTGGGTACGGCGGATTTTGACGCTGTCGTTTCAAAGCTGAAAACGCTGTGTGAAACGGGAAAAGCATACAATGCGCTTTGTGCCGAAATCGAGAACGGCTTTGACAAGGCTGTGCTTTCATATCCTGCACAAAGTGCAAGGGTGAAATGGAAACAGGCGGAGGCTAAGTGGTTTTTACCGAAGCTGATAGGTCAGAACAGGCTGTATAAGGAACTTAAAGTCTACAGTAAAAATCCTGCCGCATTTAAAAAGAGCGATGTATGCCCTTTATATGACAGGCTGATTGAACTGTCGGAAAAATCGGAGCAGATGGGGCAGATAATCCCGACGCTGAATATAACGGGCGGAATATTGTCCGGTATGGCGACCGACTGGGATATGCTTTCAAGGGCGGTGCATAAGACAGAGGCAGTTTATGGGGCGGCTTCAGACAGATTCAGCGACAGCGAAAAACAGCATATTATGAATGTGTTCGTAAAATGTTCACCGCAGGAAATTGCCGGATGTGCGAAAAATCTTGAGGCGGTAAGAAGCTATACGGAAAAATCCGACAGACTGGCTGAACTTTATTCGGTGAACACGGAATTTGAAGAAAGCGCCGATTGGCTTACAAGCGTCAACTCGGTATTTAAGGCGATTTCGGACAATATTTCGCTTGTAAAGAGCAAGGCGGCGTTCAACTTAGCGGATAAGCGGCTTTGTGACGCAGGGCTTGCGGCTGTGAGCCGTGCCTATAAAAACGGCACTGTATCGGCAGATAATATAAGAGCGGCTTATCAATGCGAACTTTATTATCAGCTGGCGCTTATGACCATCGCCGCAGACAAGCGGCTTGCCTCCTTCAACGGAAAGCAGTATGACGCTCTGATTGACGAATACAGAAGAACGATAAAGGAATATCAGAGGCTCACTATGCAGGAGCTTGCGGCAAGGCTGTCTGCAAATATACCCGTATCAGACGGTACGAGCGCCGCATCCTCTGAGATGGGAATACTGAAGAAGGCTATAAAAAATAACGGCAGAATGATGCCGCTCAGAAAGCTGTTCGATCAGATACCGACACTGCTCAGAAGGCTCTGCCCGTGTATGCTTATGAGCCCTATCTCAGTGGCACAGTATATCGACCCGTCATTCCCGAAATTCGACCTTGTGATATTTGATGAAGCGTCACAGCTTCCGACAAGCGAGGCTGTCGGTACTATAGCAAGGGGCGAGAATGTCGTTATAGTAGGCGACCCGAAGCAGCTGCCGCCTACGTCATTCTTTACAAGCAACCGTATTGACGAGGACAACAGCGAGCTTGAGGATCTGGAGAGCCTGCTTGACGACTGCCTTGCAATCTCTATGCCGCAGATGTATCTCAAGTGGCACTATCGCTCACGGCACGAGAGCCTTATCGCATACAGCAATATGAAGTATTATGACAATAAGCTGTATACGTTCCCGTCACCGAACGACCTTGTATCGCAGGTAAGGCTTATACGTCCGGAAGGCTTCTATGACAAGGGCAAGACAAAGCAGAACAAGGCTGAAGCGGAGGCTATAGTCAATGAAATCATCCGCAGGCTGAGCGATGAAAAGCTGAGGAATGACAGCATAGGCGTAGTAACGTTCAGCTCTGTTCAGCAGAATCTTATCGACGATATGCTGGTTGACGCATTTGCGAAGAACCCGGATATAGCTGATTTTGACGCAAAGTGTGACGAGCCTGTGTTTATTAAAAATCTTGAAAACGTGCAGGGTGACGAGCGTGACGTTATACTGTTCTCGGTGGGCTACGGTCCTGACGAGAACGGAAAGGTTTCGATGAACTTCGGTCCGCTTAACCGTGACGGCGGATGGAGAAGGCTTAATGTTGCAATTTCAAGGGCAAGAAAGGAAATGATAGTTTATTCCGTTCTGCGTCCTGAGCAGATAGACCTTACGAGAACACGCTCGGAGGGCGTTGCGGGGCTTAAGGGCTTCCTTGAGTTTGCAACGAGAGGTACGAATGTAATCGCAGGACGCACGGATATGTTCGCAAAAGCGGATGACAGCCTTGTAAGCGAGATAGCGAAGGGCATTGAAACGCTCGGATATAAGACGAGGTGCAACATAGGCTGTTCACAGTTCAGAATGGATATAGGTATAATAGATCCCGAAAATCCCGAAACATATATTCTCGGTATTATGCTTGACGGTGAAAACTGCCACAGAAGCGCAACCGCAAGGGACAGATTTGCGGTTCAGCCGGGCGTGCTTGAGGGGCTTGGCTGGAGCGTAATGCGTGTATGGACGCTCGACTGGCTTGACGACAGCAACGGAGTTTTACAGCACATAAAGCAGGCTGTTGAAAATGCACAGCATCCGCAGGAAAAGCCTGTCGGGGAAGTAAAGACAAAGCAGGCACCGGTATTTGAAACAGTCGAGAAAACACCTGTGCCGAATAAGGCAACGCTGTATGAAACGGCAGATATAGCGCCTGTCGGAACGCCCGAACAGTTTTATCTTCCTGAAACGGTTCCTGTTATACAGTCGCTTGCAGTGCTTATTTTGTCGGCAGAAGCGCCGATAAGCCGTAACGCTCTTGTGCATAAGCTGATAGGTGCGTGGGGCATAACAAGAAGCGGCGACCGCACGGACAAGGTGCTTGCCGATGTGTTCAGAATGATCGACAAGCGTATAACGATTGATGAGAACAATGCGTTCTTCTGGCTCGGCAAGCAAAACCCCGATACTTATGACATTTATCGTCCTGCCGATATTCAGGGCAACAGAAGGGAGCTTACGGAAATCCCGTCGGAAGAAATAATCTCCGCTATGACGGAGGTGCTTTCAGAGCAGATTGGGCTTTCAAGAGCCGACCTTATCCGCGAAACCGCAAAGAAATTCGGCTACACAAGGCTCGGTACGGTGATGACCTCTACAGTCGAGTTCGCAGTCGATAAGGCGGTAACGGGTGGTAAAATCAAGAATAACGGTGATAGATACACGCTCTGATTTATGGTGTGTCTGCCGGCGATTTGCATAACGATGCTATGATAATAAAAAGCACCCCGCTGTGTCGGGGTGCTTCAGTTTGTCGAAAAAGTCTTTCATTGGGATATACTTCTGTTATATCATTCAGCCCTGACTATGATAATAGGCTACCGATAGTTCTGTTTGTCGGACAGCACTTCTCGGG
>ULTC01047766.1_pt1 | contig 12843 bp, 15 predicted proteins | sample 1957091 | NCBI WGS metagenome assembly ULTC01 (sample SAMEA4835720, study PRJEB28245) | human gut metagenome | biome: gut microbiome; material: fecal sample | place: Denmark | collected 2008 | reverse complement strand
AAGGTTCAGGATGCTGTTTTTACCGAAAATGAACCAGTACATATTAAAAATAAGCATTTAAAACGATAATTTTTTATTCTAACATTTAATTTGACGAACTACTACAGTAGTTTGTTTTTTTATTTTTTGGGAACAGGGTCGTAAGTATATATCTTCTTAGTAAGAGGGTTACATTTTGATGTGAACCCTATTTAGGAGACATTATAAAAAAAGACTTTTAAAAATATGTTAGAATACACTTCCGAAAGGAGGTGTTTTTCTTATGACTTCAAAAGGGCAAAAATTTATAAGATTTACTGATGAAGAAAGAACAGAAATAGTTGGTCAATATTTATCTGGACAAGGTTCTTATAAAAGCATATCAAAAGACCGTGGAATTAGTTGGAAAACAGTTGAAAGTATGATATAATATATAGTGTTCCCAAAATAAGCAATTTTAAAATCGTTTAGGGGATTAAAGTTATATAGGAGTGGTAGGTTATCATTACCCTACGAGTTAGGTTTTGAGTTGTGCCATTTGATAAATTTAAACAAATAATGATGTGCCAAATGTGTGCCATTTGTTTCTAAATGTATCAAATTGTGCCAATAAGTTGGATAATTTGAATTGTCTTGAAATCTTGTGAAAAATCTTTATTTCAAAGGGTTTCAAAGCAATTCAAAGAGTTTCAAAAAAATTCTCCAAAACCACTGTTGGGAGTTCGTTTCTCTCATCCCCTGCCAAGAAGATACCGATTTTGTCTTAATTTATAGGATAAAGTCGTTTTTTTATGTGAAAATTATTATTGTTTTAAAAGTATGGTATAATATATAGTGAAGGTAGGAGTAAAATGAATAATATAATTATTAAGTCGGTATTAGCAGTTGTATTCGGTATAGTTATAGGTGTATTTTCAAAATGGGGAGATGTTATACCGGGTGATAATTTAATAAAATATTTTGGGTGGATATCTACTGGTGTTATTATTTGGTTGGTAATAGGTTCATTTTTAATTATTAAGACTAAGAATAGAAAAGAATTTAGTATTGTTTATTCATTATTTATGATATCAATGCTAATATCGTATTATGTTTTTTCTTTCTTGGTGGTTAAATACTTAGTGCAAAAAATAGTAATATTTTGGATTATAATGTTTATTGGATCACTTATCTTAGGAAATATAATATATGATAAAAAAAATACTAATTTGTTTAGAATATTATTTATTCTAGCTTCAATAATATTTTTAATATATGATGCCATTGAAATAAATGGAATTAATTTAATAGCTATTATTCCTGAAGTGTTAATGGTGGTATATCTTTTAATTATTATAAGTAAAGGTATAAAGAAAGTTAAATAATAATTATTTAATTAAATTATAAATTTGTTATAGAAAGGAGAAAACAAATGAAAAATGAATTAATAATTAAAAAATGTTTAAAATGTGGTGCATTGGTTGAGGTAATAAATGACTGTACCTGTGATGAGTGTGGAATCACTTGTTGTGGTGAACCTATGATAAAGTTAATTTCAAATAGTGTTGATGCATCGTTTGAAAAACACATTCCAACTTTTGAACATAGAGGTGATGAAATACATGTTAAAGTAAATCATGTTATGGAAAAAGAACATTTTATTGAATGGATTGCACTAGTTAATGATAAAGATATTTATAAAGTAAAATTATTGCCAGAACAAAATGCGGAATGTAAATTTAAATATGTAAAAGGATCAAAATTATATGCCTATTGTAATAAGCATGGACTTTGGTCTTGTGACGTAGAATAAGTTTTTTTATAGATAAGATCAATTTTATATATTTTAACTTATTTTTATACTTGTAACAAAATAAAAAGCGTTCATTAACAATTGGTTAACACACTTTATTTTTTTTTAAATACATTTATAATAGTATATTGAATTGATAAAACAGTATTAAAATTGCTGTTTTTTATTCTTTTTAATGCATTTGTATAAGAACTTTTTAATATTTTTTTTAATTCCATAAGCTAACCTCTTAAATCTATTAGAAATTTCTAATATATCATATATTTTATTCATATATTACAATAATGTCAAGGAGTGAAGTTTATGCCATTTACAATTAAAAGCACGAGATGTAAAGAAAGTGCAGTTTATAAATCATTATATATTAAAGAAGATTTAGTTAAGGAAATAGAAAAAATTGCGAAAGAAAATAATACTTCTTTTAATAATGTTATTATTAGTATGATTGAGTATTGTTTAAAGAAAAATAAATAAATTAAGTATACTCACTTAATTTATTTTTTATTATATCAATATCTTTTATAAGTTCATCAATTATATCCTTATTTTGTTCATTTGAGGCTTTATTTTGCTTTTTTGGTGTTTCTATACTTTCTTGAATTGCAGAGTTGGTTTCTAATATTTGAGCAATTAAATATAAAAAATTACCTAAAGAGTTTTGTCTTATATAATCTAAGTCTCCGATAAGGGTGAAACCTATAACAGTAGCTAAAAAAGTATATGTCATTGCATCGGTTTTTTTATTTTTCATAAAATATTCCTCTTTATAAAAAAATATGCAAAAAATGTAATAAATTGCTATAAATTGTAGAAATACTAAGTCTTTTTTGTTATAATAATTTTTAGATACTTGGAGGTGTTAAAGGTTTATGGATTTAGCAGTTTTACTTATTCTAATAATTATAGTAGTCTTAGTTTTAAAAGATGTAAAATGGGTTACTTATCTTATCGGAATTGTTGAGATATTTTTAAGACTTATTCATTATATTGGAGATAACTTAAAAATAGCTAGCTTAAATAATTTTATTAATGAATATTTCCCAACTTCTATTTTTGCAATAATAGGGAAATACTCAAGTGGTGTAGTTTATGATATATTATCATGGGTACTTGTATTATTTTTAATTTGGTTTTTAATTTATTTAGTAAAATATTTATTTGGAAGTAGATAAAATGATTTATTTAGATTATTCTGCTACAACACCAGTTAATGAAGAAGTATTATCAAGTTTTGTAAAAGCTACAAAAAACTATATAGGTAATCCTAATTCTCTTCATAAACTAGGAGTAGAATCAAATAAGTTAATAAATGATGCCACTAAACAAATTAGTGATATTTTAAATGTAAAACCAAACGAAATAATATATACAAGTGGTGCAAGTGAAGCAAATAATCTTGCTATAAAAGGAATATGTTTAAGAAATAATAAAAGAAAACATATTATAACAACAGAATTAGAACATTCTTCAGTTATTGGGCCTTGTTCATATTTACAAAGATTAGGTTATGAAGTTGATTTTGTTAAACTTGATGAAAATGGAATTGTTGATTTAAATGATTTAAAAAAATTAATAAAAGAAGATACAATTTTAGTAAGTATAGCAAGTGTTAATAGTGAAGTTGGTGTTTTACAACCTATTAATGAAATAGGTAAACTTATAAAAGAAGTTAATAAAAACACTTATTTTCATAGTGATATAACACAAAGTGTAGGAAAGGTTAAAATAAATTTAGATTATGTTGATTTAGCAAGCTTTTCTGCTCAAAAGTTTTATGGACTAAAAGGAGTAGGTTGCTTAATTAAAAAAGAAAACATAGTTTTAGAACCTCTTATTCATGGGGGAAAATCAACAACTATTTACAGAAGTGGAACACCTGCTTTAGGGTTAATCGTATCAACAGCTAAAGCACTTAGACTTGCATATTTAGATTTTGATAAAAAATATGATTATGTATGTTTTTTAAATAAATATTTAAAAGAAGAATTATTAAAAATAAATAAAGTTCATATTAATAGTAATTCTTATTGTGTACCACATATTGTAAATATAAGTATAGAAAACATAAAACCGGAAACGATGCAACATGCATTAGAACAAGATAATATATATGTTTCAACACAAACAGCTTGTTCCAGTAATAATCCAATTTCAAAAGCAGTATTAGCAGTAACTAAAAATAAAAATTATGCTTCTTCTAGTATAAGAATAAGTTTATCTTATCTTACTACTAAAGAAGAAATAGATATGTTTATAAAAGTATTAAATAATAAAATAAAGGAGTTAAGTTAATATGTTAAAAATCGTAAGAGTTCAAGCAATTTGGTGTAGTAGTTGTCTTTATATGAGTAAAGTATGGGATAAGGTAATGAAAGATAAGAATGATATCGAAGTGATTAATCTTGACTATGACCTTGATAGAGATATAATAAATGAGTTTAAAGTAAATGATAATTTACCAGCATTTATGTTTTTTAAAGATGGTAAGGAAATTAAAAGAACATATGGCGAAGTAAGTGAAAAAAAATTAAATAAAATAATTGAGGAGTTAAGATAGTGAAAAAAATAATAAAGTGTTTTTTCCTTTTTCTTCTTATTTTCTTTATAAGTGATGTTAATGCTAAAGAAATTAATATTGATTTTTTCTATGGTAATGGATGTCCTATTTGTTCTAAAGAAGAAAAGTTTTTAGAAGAAATTGAAAAAAAATATGATGTAAAAATAAATAAATATGAAACATGGTATAATGAAGAAAATGCTAAACTTTTAGATGAAACAAAAGAAAAATATAATACAACAGGAAGAGGAGTTCCTTATACTGTTGTTGAAGATAATGCTTTTTTAGGGTTTAATACTACAATATCTTCCCAAATAGAAGATAAAATAAAAGAATTAAATAATAATACAATTAAAGATGATAAAACTCTTCATGAAGATAGTAAAACAATATACGATATTCCTATAATAGGGAAAGTAGATATTAAAAAAGTAAGTGTTCTTCTTATTACAATAGTTATTGGACTTGTAGATGGATTTAATCCCTGTGCTATGTGGGTGTTATTATTTTTAATAAGTTCATTACTAGGAATGAAAGATAGAAAAAGAATGTGGATAATTGGAGTTACATTTTTATTAACTTCGGCCTTAGTGTATATGGTAATTATGCTTGGATGGTTAGAAATAGTTGTCAATATAACAACAAGTATTTTAGTTAGAAATATTATTGCTTGTATTGCTATTATCGGAGGTCTTGTTAATTTAAGAACATTTATAAAAACAAGAAATACAAGTGGTTGTACGATATTAGATGATAAAAAAAGAACAAAAGTCTTTGATAAGATAAAAAATTTTACAAAAGAAAAAAGTTTGTTTTTAGCTCTTGCAGGCGTAATAACTTTAGCAATTGGAGTAAATGTTGTAGAACTTGCTTGTAGTGCAGGATTGCCACTTGTCTTTACGCAAGTTTTAGCTATTAATAATATAACAGGTGTAAATGCTTTAATGTATGTTTTTGTTTATATTTTCTTCTTTTTAATAGATGATTTATTAATCTTTATAATAGCTATGACAACTCTTAAATTAACAGGTATTTCTAATAAATATGCCAAATATTCACATTTAGTTGGGGGAATACTTATGATAGTAATTGGTCTTTTACTTATTATAAAACCTGAATTAATAATGTTTAATTTTTAAAAAATATGATAAAATAGTGTTAAGTTTATGAAAGGAAGTATTATATGAAAAAAAACGAAAAGATAACATCAAGAGATGTAGATTTTGCTAAATGGTATACAGATATTGTAAATGAAGCTCATTTGGCCTGTTATTCTAAAGTAAAAGGATGTATAGTAATTGAGCCAAATGGTTATGCAATTTGGGAAAGAATGCAAGAAGAATTAGATAAGATGTTTAAAGAAACAGGACATAGAAATATTTATATGCCTATGTTAATCCCAGAAAATTTAATGAATAAAGAACAAGATTTAATTAATGGATTTGCACCAGAAGTTGCGTGGGTAACACAAGGTGGAAGTAAAAAGTTAGATGAAAGAATGTGTATAAGACCTACTAGTGAAACATTATTTAGTGATTATTACAGTAGTGTTTTAAAATCATATAAAGATTTACCTATGAAATATAATCAGTGGTGTAGTGTTCTTCGTTGGGAAAAAGAAACAAGACCATTTTTAAGAAGTAGAGAATTTTTGTGGCAAGAAGGACATACAATTCATGAAACAAAAAAAGAAGCAGAAAAAGAAACAAAAGACATGTTAAATATATATAAAACTTTCTTTGAAGAATATTTAGCAATACCTGTTGTAACAGGTAGAAAAACAGAAAGTGAAAAATTTGCGGGAGCAGAATATACTTTAACAGTTGAAGCTTTAATGTATAATGGTATATCTCTTCAATCTGCGACAAGTCACTTTTTCGGTCAAAAATTTTCTAAAGCATATGATATAAAATTTGCTGATAGAAATAATAATTTAAGTTATGTATACCAAACATCATGGGGGAGTTCTACAAGAATGCTTGGAGCGCTAATTATGGTTCATAGTGATGATAATGGTTTAGTTCTTCCTCCAAAAATAGCGCCTACTAAAGTAGTTATTATTCCAATTGGAGATGTAAAAGAAGAAGTAGAAAAAATATATGAAAATTTAAAAACAAATAATATAAATGTAATTATAGATAATAGTGATAAGACACCAGGATTTAAATTTGCTGAAGCAGAAGTTTTAGGTATTCCTATAAGAATTGAAGTTGGAGAAAGAGATTTAAAAGAAAATAAAATAACTTTTGTAAGAAGAGATACAAATGAAAAATATACTGTAGATAAAGATATTGATATTTTAAGTTATACTTCTAACTTATTAGAGAAAATCCAAACTAATTTATTTAATAAAGCAAAAGCAAGACTTGAAAGTTTAACTTATGAAGCTCACTTTTTAAAAGAAGTTGAAGATATTATGAATACAAAACCAGGGTTTGTTAAAGCAATGTGGTGTGGTGATGAAGCTTGTGAATTAAAAATGAAAGAAATAAATGGTACAAAATCAAGATGTATTTTGGAAAATGAAAAAATAGATGATAAATGTATTGTATGTGGAAAACCTGCTAAAGATTTAGTTGTATGGGGTATTCAATATTAAGTATTTAGTTATGTAAAACTAAATATTTTTTATTTACTTTTTTTATTAATTAGTGTTATATTTAAATTGGTGATGATTATGGAAAGTAAAAAAACGAAAAAAGAAATAGTGCAAATGCTTTTAAAAAAACAACTTGAAGAAAATGATGAAGAAGAATTAATAAATATGCTTATTGATGAACCAATTGCGGTAGATGTTGATAAGCAAAGTGATAGCACAAGAACTTTTGGTGATAAATTAGCAGACAAATTAACTGAAGTTGCAGGAAGTTGGACTTTTATAATAAGCATGATTATCTTTTTAATTGTTTGGATTATTTTAAATTTATATTTGCTTGATAAAGTAGATCCATATCCATTTGTTCTTCTTAATTTAGTTTTATCTTGTATCGCAGCTTTACAAGCTCCGATTATTATGATGAGTCAAAATAGGGAAGCTAAAAAAGATAGATTAAGAAGTTCAAACGATTATAAAACAGATTTAAAAAGTGAACTTATCTTAGAAGAACTTCATAGTAAAATGAATAAAATAATTAAAAATCAAAATGAAATTTTAAAGTATTTAAATAATGATAAAAAATAAAATTGTAAAGCAACAAATCAAAAGAAAAACTTGCTTTTTTTGCTTATTTGTGTTATAATATAGCCAGTTAAAGGGAGTAGTTCCACTTATAGTGATTTAAGTTCGTCAACACAATGATTGTATCATTCGGATTTAAATTATAATTAAATATAGAACAAGACTTTAAAATAAATTAAGTCTTGTTTTTTCTTTTACAAGATTTAATAATAAGGGGGTTATTTTATGAATAATGATGAATTATTAAAAGAAAACATTAGTATTGCTTTAAAAAAAATAGGAAATTATATTTATGAGGGGGCTTTTCCATTTATTTCTTCGTTTAAGTATATAAAAAAACTTGGTGATGATGAAGTATATGATGATGAAAACAGGTTAATTATAAAAGGATTTTGTCATTTTATTTCACAACAAGTATTATGTGGTATTGCCTTATTTAATATGTATCCAGGAGTTTTAAAAAATATTATCTTATTTCGTTTAGGAGGATATTTATTATTTAAATTTTTGGGTTCGGTAACAGGTTATGGTGTTATGCGTTTAAAATACTATTTGGAAGATAATAAAATATTAAAAAAGGAAAATTCTGATGAAAGTGAATTAAGTTTATATAAAAGTAAAAATATAATTAAAGAAAAAAAACTATCAAAAAGCAATGAAAGAAACTATCAAACTGAAATAGAAAGATTAAAATCTTTAAAAGAAGAATTAATAAATAATAACGTTGATATTAATTTAAATGAAAAACCAAAAACAAGAATAAGATAAAAAGTATTAAAAGATACTTTTTTCTTTTTATTTACTTAAATATGAGGTATAATTAATGTATAAGATTAATACTTGGAGGGTATATGGAAGATAGAAAAAGAATAGATTATTTAGTTGATTTATTAAATAAATATAGTCATGAATATTATATTTTAGATAAACCAACTGTAGATGATAGTGAATATGATCGATTACTTGAAGAACTAATAAAACTTGAAGAAAAAACTAATTATATAAAAGAAGATTCACCAACACATAGGGTAGGATCTACAGTAATATCAAGTTTTAAAAAAGTAGAACATATAATACCTATGCTTTCTTTAGGAGATATATTTAATGAAGATGAAATTGTAAAATTTGACGAAAGAATAAAAAAAGAGGGATTTAATCCTAAATATGTTGTCGAACAAAAAATAGATGGACTTGCAATTAGTTTATTATATAAAAATGGTGTTTTAGTTCGTGGGGCAACACGTGGTGATGGAAAAATTGGTGAAGATATAACACATAATGTAAAAACAATAAAAGATATTCCTTTAAAATTAAATAAAAACATTGATATTGAAGTTCGTGGAGAAATATATATAAGTAAAAAAGAATTTAATCGAGTTAATAAAGAAAGAGAAAAACAAAATCTTGATTTATTTCAAAATGCTAGAAATTTAGCAAGTGGAAGTGTTAGACAACTTGATTCAAAAGTTGCGGCATCAAGAAAATTAAGTAATTTTATATATCATTTACCTAATCCAAAAGATTATGGCATTTATTCACATGAAGAAGCATTGAATTTTATGTCTAATTTGGGTTTTGTTGTTAATAAAGATAGAAAGGTTTGTAATAATATAAATGAAGTTATAAATTTTATAAATGATACTTCAAAAAAAAGAAAAGACCTTTTATATGATATAGATGGTATGGTTATAAAAGTTGATGATATAAATATGCAAGATGCTTTAGGATATACTGCTAAAAATCCTAAATGGGCTATCGCATATAAATTTCCTCCTGAAGAAGTAACAACAAGATTAACTAATATTATTTTTACTGTAGGAAGGACAGGAAAAATAACACCAAATGCTATTTTAGAACCTGTTCGTGTTGCTGGAAGTACTATATCAAGAGCAACACTTCATAATGAAGACTTTATAAAAGAAAAAGATATTCGCATTGGGGATATTGTGGTTTTAAGAAAAGCGGGGGATGTTATACCTGAAGTAGTAAGTGTAAAACTGGATAGAAGAGTTGAAATTTTACCTAAATTTAAAATGATAGAAGTTTGTCCTGTGTGTAAAACAAGATTAATAAAAAAAGAAAGTGAAGCACATCATTATTGTCCGAATAAAAAATGTCCTGCAAGAAATATGGAAAAATTAATTCATTTTGCAAGTAGAAAAGCTATGAATATCGAAGGATTAGGGGAAAAAATAATTGAAGATTTTTATAATTTCGGTTATTTAAAAACAATTGATGATATTTATAACCTTTATAAAAAACATGATGAATTAAAAGAACTTGAAGGTTTTGGTGAAAAGTCAGTTAATATAATTTTAGATAATATTGAAAAATCTAAATCTAATTCTTTAGAAAAATTATTATTTGGTCTTGGTATAAGACACTTTGGCGAAAAAAGCGCTTTAGTTATAGCAAAAAATTTTCCATCAATTGAAGAAATAAAAAATGCAACAGAAGAAGAATTAACTTCACTTAATGATGTAGGAAGTGTTATGGCTAAAAGTATTTATGATTATTTTAAAGATGAAGAAAATATAAAACTTTTAGATAAATTAAAAGATTTAGGTTTAAATATGAATTATTTAGGTAAACAAATAGAAAAACAAGATAATTTTAGTGATAAAAAGTTTGTAATAACAGGTACAATTAGTTTTATAGGAAGAGATAAATTAAAAGAACAAATTAATCTTTATGGTGGCAAAACAATAGATTCTGTTAGTAAAAATACAGATGTAGTAATTGTGGGAGATAATCCAGGTAGTAAATACGAAAAAGCTAAAGAACTTGGAATAACTATTTGGAATGAGGAAAAATTAAAAGAAGAATTAAATAAGATTAATATGTAAGGATGTGATAAGTAGTGCTAGCAAATATAATTACAATAACAAGACTTCTTCTTATTATACCATTTGGTATATTATTATATAATAAAGGAATCCAAAATTTAGTTCCAGCTTGTTTATTTACTTTTATAATAATAACAGATTTTTTAGATGGATATGTAGCAAGAAAATATAAACAAGTAACAAAATTTGGAAAATTACTTGATCCTTTTGTTGATAAATTATTGATTGTTGTAACGACTATTATTTTAATAATAAAAAATATAATTCCTATTTATAGTTTATATATATTTATAAGAGATATAATTATTTGGATTTTAGCTTTAACAATGATGAAAAAAAAGAAAATAGTTTTAGCAGCAGATATATATGGAAAAACCAAAACAGTTCTTCACTTTTTAGCTATTCTTTTTGTATTAATTATAGGAAAATGGAATATAATATCTTTTGATCTTCTTGTTTTAAGTTTTGTAACATTATTCCCTGAATTAATATATGGTTATAAAACATATTTACAAAAAGATAAATATGAAAAAATAGTAGATAAAAAAAATAAAAAACAAGAATTATCATATAAAGAACTTGATATGTATTTTAATGCTTATTTAAATGATAAAATAAATGATGAAGTAATGACAAAATTATTAAAAGCTATTTGTAAAAATGGTCTTAATGATAAAGAAATAATTAATTTAACAGATATATTTATAAAAAGTGGTGATACTCTTAATTTAGATTATTTAGGTATTACAGTTGATAAACATTCAACTGGAGGTGTAGGTGATAAAACAACTTTAATTTTAGCACCCTTACTAGCGTCATGTAATATATTAATGCCTAAGATGAGTGGAAGAGGATTAGGTTATACTGGCGGGACAATAGATAAATTAGAAAGCATAAATGTAAATGTTAATTTAAGTGAAAAAACTTTTATAAAAACAGTGAAAGATATAGGATTTTGTATTATTAGCCAAACAAAAAATATTTGTTTAATGGATAAAAAAATATATGCCTTAAGAGATGTTACTAATACAACAGAAAGTATTGGATTGATTGCAAGTTCTATTATGAGTAAAAAAATAGCATGTGGAGCAAGTAAAATAGTTATTGATATCAAAATAGGGAATGGTGCTTTAATAAAAAATTATGATGATGCGATAAAACTTGCTAAAATTATGAAAAAAATAGGAAAACATTATAATAAAGAAGTTATATGTATTTTAACTGATATGACTAATCCTTTAGGAAGCAATGTAGGAAATAAAATTGAAGTAATGGAAGTATTAGATATTTTACAAAATAAAAAAGATAATTTATTAAAATCTTTAGTAATAGATATGGCAACTGAAATTGTTATGGTTGTTAAAAATGTATCAAAAAAAGATGCTAAAAAAGAAGTTATTACTAATTTAGAAAATGGTAAAGCTTATGAAAAATTTATTACTTATGTAAATAGACAGGATGGGAATATAGATAATTTAAAATTAAAAAAAGGTATTAATGTATTAAGTGAAAAAGAAGGTTATTTAAAAGAAATAAATGCGTTAGAAATAGGAAAACTTTCTTGCAAGTTAGGATCTGGTAGGGTAAAAAAAGAAGATAATATTGATTATGATGCAGGAGTAATATTAAAAAAAGAAGTTGGCAGTTATGTTAAAAAAGGTGATATTTTATGTACGATTTATGGAAAAAAACAAGAAAGTATAGATATTGATAAAATATTTAAAATATCAAAAAATAAACCTAAGAAAAAAGAAAGTTTAATTATTGAAATAATTTAAGAAGCGATATAGCTTCTTTTTTGTTAACTATAAATTAAAATTAATTAAAATATTGTTGAATTATGCTTGATTAAAATAATTGCCGGAGGTATAATATCATTATAATGGTAGGGTAATATAAAATAAAGGAGTGTTTAAATGAAAAAAGTAAAGAAAACAGTTTTATTATTAGTTTTTATCTTAACTGTGGTAGGACTTAATGTATTTTATAATGATGAAAAAAATTATGAATACAAAAACAATAGTTTCTTAGAACCGGAAACTTTATCAACAGAGTGTAGTAATGTAAAACCAACAGATAATGATTGTAAAAAGAAAGGCACAATAACAAGTAATGAATGGGTACAAGTTGGTGAACCAGAAGAAGTAAGTGAATGTAAAGCAAGTGAAACAGATACGGAAAAAATTGAATGTAAGGAACAAAAAAAATATATAAAAACGACATCTAATGGTGAATGGGTTTCTTCTGAACCAACATATACGACATGGTCATGTTCTGATTCTTATCCGGGTAGTTGTACTTCTTCCTCAAATGATACAGAAACAGTATCATGTACTAAATATATGACACAAAAGTCTTGTACTAGAACTGCATCATCAACTTGGTCAAAACAATCTTGTTCTGAAGTTTCTACTTGTGTTCCTAAAACTGGACCAACAGAAAGGGTTACTTGTAATCAGGAAGATAGAGATTCTTATACAAGTCCAACATG
>ULTC01005462.1_pt1 | contig 12849 bp, 11 predicted proteins | sample 1957091 | NCBI WGS metagenome assembly ULTC01 (sample SAMEA4835720, study PRJEB28245) | human gut metagenome | biome: gut microbiome; material: fecal sample | place: Denmark | collected 2008 | reverse complement strand
GTCATAGTCGGCGATGAAAAGAAGCTTGCCAAGGACTTGGAGGAATTCACAGGTCTTTTCCATATCGTGAATCAGAAACAAATTCCGTTGACTCTTGCACAAGGCACGGGCTGTTTCAAGATTTCATCCAGTCCATACGAGAGTACTCCTAGCCTTGACTATTACACAGCGGACAGGGTTCGCTATCACGCAAGGGGTGAGCATATTACTGGCATTGATTTCATCGACTATTTCAAGGATGACAAAGGCTTGAAGTATATGCTTGTGGAGAAGAGATACCTTACTACGAGCGGAGAGAACGGAGGCGGAGACCTGCACATAGACTTCCATCTCTATCGTTGGGTGAACTGGCAAGATAGCGGAAACATCGAGGTCGGCTTGGACACACTCGAGGAGACAAAGGGCTTGAATCCTTCGACTGTGCTTTATGGCATAGGCAAGCTGTTCGCTGTGCCCACAACGATACTTATGGACAAGCGAGGCGGTCTCTATGGTCGTTCCATCGGTGAAGGAAAGCTTGACCTTCTCGATATGGTGGATGAGGCTTGGAGCATAGAGGGGCGTGCGGTGAGACTGTCTACACCTCAGACATACATACCCGAGAGCTTGCTAAGAACCACCGAAGTCCCAGTGACCGACGGATTTGGAAATCACGAGATAAAAATCGAACGTGTAGAGCCAGATGAGTTCGACAGGGATTTCGTTGTCACGAACGATGATGTGATTCCCAATGGCGATGGGAGACTCCAGAGCGGTGGGATAATGATAGACCAGCCTCATATGGATGTAGACCAGTACGACAAGACAAGAAGGCGTGCAATCATAGAAATCCTCAATGGCATAATGTCGGTAGCCACATTGGGCGTGACATTGAATCCTGGAATGAACGAGCCTATGGAGAGCCGAGAGCGTGAGAAGATAACAACGCTTACGAGAAACATCATAGTAGCCAAGGAGAAGACCATATTGGAGAATGTCCTCACGGACTTGATGGATATGGCTGACTACAAGCGAAACGGATATTTCTTCCTTAGAGCCGAGAAGGACAGGACAAGAGTCGGGGTAAGATTCGGCGAGTTTGCAAATCCTTCGTTGGAGGCCGAACTCAAGGTGCTTGGTTCGGCTTGGAGTTCAGGTCAGATATCCACCGAGCTTTATGTGGAGAACTTGTGGCGTGACAGGTTGACCGATGAGGAGAAGCAAGCCGAGAAGGAGAGACTCGAGCAGGCAAGACACGAGGCATTGCTTGCACCTGCGGTGTACGAGGGAAACAATGTCGAGAACATAGAAGAGGTTTTGAGAAATGGAATTAGCGACAGCGTTGCGAAGGACAGCGGAAAGCAAGAGGGCGTTTCTAAGAAGAGCAAGAACGATGGTGGCGGAGATGTCGGCGATGACATACGCCACAAGGACAAGCAATGAGGACTTGATTTCGAGGATACGCTATGAGGCGTTCCGAGGACTCTACAGTGGCGAGCCTTGGCAGATAGACCTCACGGATGACAAGCCGATAGACAGGAATGTCTATTACGGATTCGAGCGTAAGGGCTATGGATTCGTTGGGATTTCGGCGGTAGGGATGGGCTTGTTCATCCCAAGGCTTGTGGCGACACTTCCGCATATGTTCGAGAGAATCATAGGCGGTAGGAATCTCAGCTCGCTGAACGACAGGGAGAGGCTAAGGATAGCCACCGAGTGCTATCAAGGCGGAATGGCTATGGTGTGGGATGCATCACAGCACTACGATGGCGAGAAGAGGCAGGAGGCGGTCAAGCGTACGCTGGATGATGCGAGATACAGCCACCGATACATATGGCTGTGTTCAACGCACGGAGACCCAGCGGTAGGGCATAGGGATTACCAAGGCAAATACTATGTCGATGAGAACGCACCGAGGGATGTACTCGAGTATGCGAGAATCAAGGGATTCAAGAGCTATCAGTGGGTGATAGACAGTCCCGTGTATATGATTACGAGACCGAACTGCCGACACTATATGACATCGTTGCCGATGGACTATGTGATGAAGACAGACCCGAACACCGCATTGAGCGAACTGCATATGCGATACGATAAGGGAAGGCGAGGCTCGTTCCAGACACTGCCACCTAGGACACCGAAGGAGATAAGGCAGGAGGCATACAGGAACAGGCTGTACTTCCATATGCGTGCATTCAAGATGCGACCGAGTGCGGAGCTTGCAGGCTTGATAGAGAAGGACAAATTGTTGCTTTCGTATAGCCTATAAGGTGCTTTATAAAAAATGTTGTATAATAAAAATCACTAAGAAACGAGGATACAGTTCAAATGTTTATTAAAAACTTAGAAATCAAGAAGGAAGAGCCGACAGCCGAGGAGAAAGTCGAGACACCGAAGACCGATGAGAATGCCGACAAGGGCGGTTCTGTGGAACAGCAGGATGCCAAGCCCGAGCAGTCAGTAACCAATGATTCAGCAGCCGAGGATAAATCCACACAAGCCGAGAAGACCACAGCCGACAAAACAACAGTTGAGAAGACATTCACTCAAGCCGAGCTTGACAGCATAATCCAAAGCCGATTGGGCAAGGTATATGCCAAGCTTGGTGCGAAGAATGCGGATGAGTTCGAGCAGAAGCTGAACGAGTCCAATTCGAAGCTTGCGGAGACCGAGACCAAGCTGAAGCAAATCGAGAGGGATACAGCCCTCAAGGACAACCATATCAATCCAGATCGTGTTAAGGATGTCGACATATGGTTCAAGGGAACTGGCACGGAGTTCAGTGCATCGGCATTGACCGAGGCTGTCAAGACACATCCAGAATGGGTTTCCAAGGTAGTTGTTCCCGAGGTGGGTTCGCATACAAGTGGAAACACCGAGGCAGATTCGAGAAGAGACAATGAGAGCAGAATAGCCGAGGCGTTGGGATATTCCAAGCTGGTAGGCTAAGCAGTATGTTCATCTTTAGGGGGATATAGATAGATTATGAACATTTCAAATGAGACCATCAAGCTATATCAGAAAGCATTGGACACAGTATTCGTACACGAGTCCAAGACCGATATCTTGAGAGAGTATGCACCTGCTGCATATGCAACAATCGAGCCAGATTTCAACAGAGCAGGAGTCATCAAGTTGCCTAAGGGTTCTTCAGGCGGACTTGCAAACTACAAGGCTGTAAATCAATCCACACCTGCAGCCAACTATGTACATTACCAGACAACTGGCGGTGATGGATACAAGAGAAACGATGCCAAGCTCGAGTTCGAGGAATTCAACCTCCAATGCAACCGTGGTGTCGAGTTCCAAATCGACCGTGTCGAAGGAAAGAAAATCGATGATTTGCTTTTGACCTATGTCGTATCACAGTTCCCTCGTGAATCAGTCGTACCCGAGGTCGATGCATTCCGTTTCGCATATCTTGCATCCCGTGCCAACTTGTCCTATGGAAACTTGGTCACCGAGGCACCTACCGCCGATGGCGGAAAGCAAGACATCTTCACATTGCTCAGCAATGCCCTTGCAAAGCTCTTCGATATGGGCGTACCCGAGGAGAAACAAGTCATCTTCGTGAATCCCGAGATTCACAACTTGCTTGTCAATTCCGCCAAGATTACTCGTTATTTGGGAGTCTCCGAAATCGACTATGGTGGACTCAAGGTCAAGATTGAGACATTCCTTGGAAGACCTTTGATTAAAGTTCCTTCAAGCAGATTCTTCGACAAGATTACACTTACCGACAACGGATATGCACCTGCCGATGGAGCAAAGTCCATCAACTATATGATAGTATCCGCCGACACCACATTGATTTTCGACATCTTGGGCAGAATGCATGTCTATGATTCCGACAATGTGCATCTCGGATTCGATGGATGGGCAGTAGACTACCACCTCTATCACGGAATCTATGTACCTGACAACAAAGTACCTGGAGTCTTCGTATCACTTGGTACAACCTTGAAGGCATCCTCAGCTGGTAGATTGTTCGTTGCCACTAAGGCTGGTTCAGCAACTGGAACAACCGCAGTCGAGTCCTTCTTGACCTTGCCTGGAAACTTGCTTGTGTCCCAGATTGGATTCGACATTGCCGACCACAACTATGGTGTTAAACTTTCTAGCGACAAGATTAAGCCCATCGGCGAGGATATCACTGTGTCTGGAAGCACCTTGAGATTCTTCGGATGCGATTCCAACGGATTGATTATCGCCAAGACCGATGGTGCAGTAGCTGTCAACAAGAAGTAGTATAATTAGAGCGTTGGGTATTCAGTGTCCTAGTATCCAACTTTACCTAATTTCGTGCCTTGTGTGCAAAAAGCACAAGGCATTTTTATTTTATAAAAAGCACTTGATTAATTTTATAAAAGTAGTATAGGGGGGGATATTTTATATTTGTTTCCTATTTTTTAAAACATAATATGCCCATTGTGCGGGGTGCTTGTAGCCTCTTTCTTCGCCTAGTTTTTTTAATTTTTGGAAGCTCCGGCATCTGCCACGCTGTCGCCTATTCTCGATTAGTTGGGATTTTTTAATTAGTGCTAGTTCTTTCTTGTCTTGTATTGTTATTTCTCTCGTGTTGAATTGTATATAGGCATTGCAGAAAGGGCATAACCTACCCGTTAGCATTTGGGAAGGCATAAAGGAGCGTAAGCAATTAGGGCATGTCTTGATTATTAATGAATCATGTACTGTCTCTCTCTTATGCGTGTTTTTTAAGGCACTGGAGAGACTCCAGACACGGGGGGCATCTGGAAATCCGAAGCGGTAAATATTGCCCACGAAATCAAAAATTGAAGCTCTTTTTGTGGGGGTTTGGGGGTTTGCTCGTAAGGCTCTTCCTGCCTGCTGAATATAGAGCGTTAGCGATTGGGTAGCTCTTAATAGAAACACGCAATCACAGCTGGGGACATTAAAGCCCTCGCCGATTAAATCAACATTGATAAGGATTTTTATTTTTCCGTTTTTAAAATCATCTATGATTTTATCCCTTAGGGGCTGGGGGGTTGTTCCGTTGAATTCGCGAGCCACGGAGGATTTAAAATGCTCGTTTATTTGTAATTCTAATTTCTTACTATAATCGACAGTAGGGGAGTAAATGATAGTCTTTTTGGATAGGTCGATATATTTTAATATATCTCCATAGATAGCTTTTTTATCCAGATGTAGAGCGTTGTCTGTTGTGTCAAAATCGCCGCTTTTTAGCTTCCATTCAGAAAAATTGAAATTGAGGTCTGGAGAAAAATAATCATAATCTACCAAATAGTTATTTTTTATTAAATAGGCATAGTCCACACCAACGATTAGGCGGTCGAAGATTTCTCCGAGGGGTTTACCGTCAAGTCTAGCGGGGGTGGCGGTGAAACCGATTAAAGGCACGCCAGAATAAGCGGATAACACACGCTGAAAGCTGTTAGAGGTGGCATGATGGCATTCATCGATTATTATAAGAGAATAGGGTTTTACGCCTGTTTTAAGCGTGTTTTTAAAGGATTGAATCATGGCTATATTAATATGATCTGTGCTTATTTCAAAGGCTTTGAAAGCCTCTTCAGTTTGTTTTAAAAGCTCTTTACGATGCAGCAAAATAAGTATTCTATTATCTGGCTTTTTAAGCGTGTTAAGGTATGCAAGATAGCAAAAAATAGCGGTCTTACCTGCACCACACGGAAGCACGCAGCAAAGGCGGTGGAATCCGTTTTTAAAAGCATCTCGACAATCATTAACTATTGTTTCTTGGTAGTTTCTCAATATTAGTTTCATATTTTAGTCCCCTTTTTTTTAATAAAAGCTGTGATTATTCACGGATTAATTTTTATTATAAGATTTTGAATTCTATCTTGTCGCCTGTGTGGCGGTTAAGCATCGTAAGCGTATCGGTCTCGGATTGCCACAGATAGCAATAGTTGTTATTCATCAGCTGGGTTATCATGAATATGTTTTCTTTCTGGGATTTTTCCTCTTCGTTTGTCCTTTCAAGCGTGGATATTGTCTCATATTTGGAAAAAAAGTCAAGCATTTTTTACAAAATTATTTTATTTTTTGTATCTTACATTTTATAGAATATGTAAGGTTTTACAGATCGCCAAAAAGTCCCTATCAGTTTTCGAAAAACCTAATTTTAGCGATATTTTGGGCTGAAAATCGCATATCACCAGAAAACAAAAATCCGATGGTGCGTGCATCCGATGAAGACAGTACATCACGATATGCGGATTGCCAGATATGGCATCTGGTGGGATATAGGGGGGAATATGAAAAAGTGGGGTGCGGATTTTGGAATACCTGAGGTTGTCCTCCGTGATTACCCCAAACAGCCCATAATCGTTGATTTTTGCCTTGTTTTAGCCACGAGATTATCTAAGAGGTATAAATATGCCTAAATGAAATCAAGTGCCTTAAATCGCTTAATTTAGGGGGGATATGTCGAAAACAAAAACGGAGTTCCGTGAAAGGAACTCCGCCAAAAAGAAGTCATCTAGGAATCTAGAAAATCGGTAATATAGGGAAGTGAGGTATCAATCCTTTCTTTTAATAAAACTTTCATCATAAGGTAAACGATAGATATTCTTGCAGAGTCATTTTCTCTCCTTTAAAGCAGACGGATGCCTTTCTGATACCTCTTGCGTGATATGCCATATACTTGCTTGACAAATAATAAAAGTCTTCTTCCGAATGGCATATGCGTGCAAAAAATCCCTAGTCAAGCCCCTTATTTCTCGTTATAAGGGGCTTTTTTGTTTTATAATAATTTTATACATACGGAGGATTAGAAAGATGGCTGAAGACATAAAGACATTTGGCGGAGCTGAGAACGAGATAGATGACAGGACAGTATATACAGTCAAGGGAGCTGATGCCACATTTGTCAAGAAGGCCGATGTGAAGACTCCGAACGGAATGGACTTGAACCGACTTCTCGTATCACCCGAGGAGTTTCAACAGTACACGGGCATAAACCTCGTGTTCCGTTTGGTCGAGGGGAATATGGTCGATGGAGACTCTCACGCAGCAGCACAGGCGTTCATAGAGCGTATCCAAAGAAGACTGAACAACTACATAGACACGCATTTTTCGGGCAACATAGGGAAGTTCTATTCGATGCCCTCGGACAATCAGAGATACCACTACAAGCTTGCTGTGATAGAGCAGGTACTCTATATATTCAGCAACACAGCGATAACCGAGAGCATGGGCTTGAACGATGATGGATACCCGATATTGAGCAAGAACGACATAAGACAGCGTGAGATAGGCATAGAGTGCCAGCGTGAGCTTGAGCTTGCAGGACTGTGGACTAGAAGTCTCAATTCTGGAATGGGGTTCTATTCGTTCTGGTGGAGGTTCTAGCCTATGGACTTGAGACAAAACTACAATGCGTACAATGAGCTTTTCGTGGTTCACAAGCAAGATAAGAAAAATGCAAGGGGTGCAAGGCTTAAATGGAACAAGGAAGCCGATTTCTATATCAAGGCGAAGATATACAGGAGCATCGAGAGCGAGCCTGATATGGTGGATGGGACATTCCAGACAACATTGCATACCCTCGTGATAAAGACACCAGACAGGATTCAGGTGGAGATAAACGACAAGATGATTCAAGCATCCACTGGGCTGACATATATCGTGGTGTCCATCTCACAGGATTTGGCTAAGAGCAAGTTCAAGGGAAGATATGACAAGTTCAGGACTTGCGACACATACATAACGCTTAGAGGCTAACCATTATGGCTAAGGAATCCAAGACATACACCGAGGGAAACTTCAGCACAAGCTATGGCGAGAAGTACAAGGGCGGATATCAGGATGTATCGATAAGCTATGGCAATGATTCGTTCGCCTCTGGGAAGTTCAAGGTAGACAAGGAAGTACTCGTGAAGAGGCACTACTCCAAGGCTTGGGAGAAGTTCGGACTTCCACCGCTGAACGAGCTTGCAAGCGAGATAGCCGACACGATGAGGAAGGGTTTCACTATGGCACACGACAATTCGTACATAGCAAAGTCGATAGTCGCCAAGGGGCAGACAATACAGATCTCCGCACCTAAGTACAATATGATTGGATTCCTCAAGGGCGATGAGCTTAAGTTCGATAGTTCGAAGTCCTATGCATCCGAGTTGGATGAGAGGGGCAGTGTGATAGCGGTGAAGAGGCAGAGGCAGCGTAAGAGCAAAGCCACTGGCAAGTACACTGGATATGGCGAGGAGATAGCCTGCAGGGTATATGTAGGCAACTGGAAAGGCTATGTGGACAAGTTCATAGTCGATGGTGTTGTGAAATGGGCTGAGGAACACAGTCTGCATATAGAGAGTCTGACAGTTAGATAGGAGGATTTGGATTATGGCATATGAGAACGAGACAATGGGGCTGATATTCACCTGGGTGAAGGATGTGGCACACAAGATGCATCCAGAGCTTGAGGTGGAGGTCTTCGATGAGCGTGCGTTCGCCGATGCGACAAGCGATGAGGATGACAACAAGATATTCCTATCCGTGCATTTCAAGTCGAGCAATACGGATACGAAATCCACAGTGCTTGAGACATCGATAAGCTTGCTTTCGGAGAAGGATGACTTCACCAAGGCATTGGAAATCATCCGCATGGTAGTGAGCGAGCATATGCTCAAGCCTTTGAGCATAGGCGGATATTCCGTATTTGGCACTCCGTATCTATCCGAGAAGTTCGTAAGTCACGAGGACTCGTACAGAGCCGAGATTTCCACCGAGGCATCGTTCGTTATATCGCCTGGCATAAGCAATCCTTCTATAACTGCCGATGGCGAGGATTTGTTTGTGTTGCAAAGTTCAGTAGGTTTGGCTGGAAGCAACGATCCCGTGGTCTTGGGAACTACAGGCACATCCAAGTCAAGAATCGCATACTATACGAAAACATTGTCTATGAAGCTCTATGCCGATATGACATCCAAGTTCGTACGCAAATGTTTCGATGTATGGAACTTTTCGACAAACAATCCTGCAACCGATGGTGTGTTCAATATGATAATCGACTATGGCAATAGCGTGGTAGCAAGAAAGAAGATGGTGCTTTCCCAATTGGTTCAGCAGTCCTCGATAGGAGCTGTCTCCACTGTCGAATTGTCATTCTTGGAGACTGATGAAGATGTCCAGTAAGGAAGTAAGGGTATCCATAACTGGAAAGGTCGTGGAGGTCGAGAAATCGTTCAAGTACACCTCCATAAGCAACAAAATCATCCAGCCCGAGATGCCTCAAGCCAAATCCTCGGAACAGGTGGAGAGCATAGAGGCTATGGAGGGGAACGATGGTTCGCCTCTGGGTGCATTGCAGAGACTCGTGGCTAGCAATGGCTCTGGGAACAACTCCGCAAGCATAGTCAAAGGCATAATAGATGAAGGTGTGAAGGAGTGCGACTATTGGCTTAACCGCACATTGCAAGCCACTGACAACTACCAAGGTCAGAGAACGATAGCTATAGCCAAGAGTCTGGGTTCTTGGACACAATCCACTGGAATGAAAATCATCAACGGATTCGCCACTGGCGGTCCTGTCGGTGGCATCATTGCGACAGCGATGGCTATAGTGGACACTGGCTTGAGCATATACAAGAATTACAACGAGGAGCAGTTCAAGATAAATGTCCAAAACACCGAGCTGGATATGACCCGTGTGAGAAGCGGATACTCGCTTACTAGCGGTTCGATAGGAGGAGACAAGTAAATGAATTACAATGTTGTCAAGATAGCGTTCGAGAAATTATCATTCACCAAGTACGAGTGTGTCTTGAATGTCCCCTACAGCGATGAGTACAGCGAGACATTGGACTCTATGAGCGCGGTTATAAAGCATATAGATTCCAAGCTTGACATAAATCCCTTCGATGTGGTGGACATCTATCGTGGTGTTGTCAAAGGTGGCACTATCCACAATCCCACATACACCTACATAAAGTGGAAGGAGATGCTCGTGGACAGCGTGAGCATGCTCAGAAAACGCTATGGCAAGAACACATACTACGAATACACTCTCAAGCTTATGAGCGAGACCAAATGGCTTGAGAAAATCCAACTGCCCAATAGGAGCTTCACGCACGCACTCGGTGGCAAATTGCGAGATGCGTACGAGACCATAGAGGATTTGATGACATATGTCCCCAAGGTGATACGAAACAACGAGGAAACCCCCTTGATAACCATTTCCGAGGCTGTAGAGGGAAGATTCTCGGGTTTGGGTATGAAGGATATGTCCTTGAGCAAACCTACGCTCAGACAGGCACTTACTGCTGTGATGAGCCAGTTCGGATGCATTCCAGTGGTAAACAACAGACAACTTGGATACATCGATTTCAACAGATCGCAAGGAAATATCACGGAAGAGCAAATCGCCGATATGGACAGCGAGTCCTATTCGAATTCATCGGACAGCTATGTGAACACGCTTATGACCGATGCATCTCAGGTGCTAGGCGATGACAAGTCCCTTGTTGTCGAGCGTGGAGTCGGATTCAGAGACAGGGATACTGGCTTGATTAAGCAGCAGGAGAATCTCAAGTTGCTTACCACATATCCGATATACAAGGTGAAGAACCTCACGATAAATATGAATCTCAACACATATCCGACTATCATCGTGAAGGTGTACAACATAGCCGATGCGGATTATTTCATACTGCCTTTCTCGAATCCAGAGGGGGATCTTAATCCTGTCCATATATACGACAATGGTACAAGCGAGTATGTTGTAAAGGTCTACTGTGGCAGTTACCGAAGAATAAAGTTCAGCAATTGGACATTCGAGGTTCTCGAAGTAATCAATCCATCCACAACTGGTTTCAGATGTGAGGGATTCAAGAAATCATCCGTGAAGACAGGTATATCGCAACCTGCCGAAAGCCAATGGGCTGGCGGAATGATGTATACATTCACGATTTCCAAGAATGGAATGGTCAGACCCGATGGCACAGTCGCATATCTCTTCATCGCTAATATAGATGATGACAGGTATATCGTGTGGAACACATATGTCGAGGATAATGGAAACGACACAGTCATATCTGGAATGTACAAGGAAATGGACATAGCCATCGTATATAGAAAAGTCAGTGTGGACATAACCAGCCTCGTGAAGACCGCACAGGAGAGAAAGCTCCTCTCGTATGACTACACCACCGATGAGTTCAGGAACGGACAAGGCAATATGGCTGTGTATTCGAAGTATTATTACACCACTGTGCAGTACAAGCTCGGAAGCAACGAGATAAGCGGATGGAGCGACAAGTACACGGAAGCTCAAGGGTGGTGGGATGTCAACAAGACCACCATAGAGAACATAGTCAACAAGTCCTTCTACGAGAATGAATTCCTTCAAAAGCGTTATGACAACATCTTCAATGAGAAGGACATATTTCCATATCCTCAATGGTTCTACTCGTATGAATATGTGGATGAAAATGGCAACAAGCATCCAGTGGCGGAAAAGAGCATATACAGCAGTGGATGGGTTGATGATATGTTTGGAAGCTACAACTATCCATCGAGAATCAATTTCGACATCTCGTATCAGCCACTCAACGATCTGAACATTGCGACAGTGAAGAGTGATTTCGACTATCCGTTGGCACAGCTCGATAGTAGAGACAACGGACTTGTGGATTTTGGCAATTTCAAGAAGGTGGAGCAGGACAAGCTCGACAGACTCGGAAACGGAGTCCATATTCTTTCCAAGCGATACTTCGCCAATAATGGCGGAACGGACTTGGAGAAAGAACTCATACCATTGGGAGCTATCTATAGGGATACTGGCGAGGTGGTGTTCAAGCGTATGATTTCGTTCAAGAACAACTATATCGACATAGCCTACTATCTATGCAAGGACTATGTGATAGCGAACTACAGCACATCCATAACAACGAAATATCGTGCTTACCAGTATGTCGACTACTCAAGCTCGACTTTCAGAAACGAGAACAGGATTTCCTATTTCACGATAAGCGAGACGGATAATTCGAAAGTCGATTACAAGGAAAATGATGTTCTAGGATATACTGAGAAGTATTGGGGCGGTGTGGCTACGATGGGGGACAACAATCTCGATTATCTATGCTCGGGAATGATATTCGCTCCGTTCCTATACAACAGCAATGTAAGAAGCATGAATATGGGCTACAGGCGAGTCAAGAGTACCGCATACTCGAACGATACCCCAATAGTCAGCTATTCCGTGTTCCAACAAACAACAAGCCACTATGTTTACGACTATGGACTCGTGGTCGGTTTCAAATACTGGGATACAGTCAGCCCTGGAATAATGCTCGAGTCCAATGTGAGAGCCACAGGACTTCCACAGCATCCGTATATGTACGATGACAAGTCTAGCGTGGTCAATTATGCGAATGAGCAGGACATAGGACTTATGGCTGTGCCTAGCGACAACGGATGGACTTCGCAGGCCAAATCATCGGCGGAGTACGCACAGACATATCCTGCAATCACCGACAGCGAGATATGTATAGGCAGTCTTGTAAACATAGCCTATATGAGTTTCGACATCTCGGACATAATCCAAGACCAGAGCGAGCTTATGGGCTTCACGATGCAGATAGAGTACAGATCGCTCACGGACAAGGTGGTTATGTTCCAAGACATATCCAAGGTTGCAAGGATATTCAACGATGATGAGAATCCATTGTACACCTACAGACCGAGGTTCTTCGGCACATACGAGGATGCTGTCCAGCATAAGTTCGAGGTCTTGCCTTGCAACTATAGCGAGGTACTCAGTGCTGCCGAGAACAAGATAACCGTGAAAATGGATGTCACCATATACTATGGAAACACTCCGCTGATTTCTATGAAGAAAGGCACTTACTATGCAAGGCTGAGCAAATATAATAA
>ULTC01066466.1_pt1 | contig 13051 bp, 7 predicted proteins | sample 1957091 | NCBI WGS metagenome assembly ULTC01 (sample SAMEA4835720, study PRJEB28245) | human gut metagenome | biome: gut microbiome; material: fecal sample | place: Denmark | collected 2008 | reverse complement strand
TCCTCGATGATTGCCTGAAACATCTGTGCCACATCCTCTGTAATCGGCAATACTCTTGTTCCGGCATCCGTCTTTGTCGTTTCTATGATGTATCGCATATCCGATGTTCTCTGCAATTGGTGGTCGATATTTACAGTTCTGTTCTCAAGATCAATGTCTTTCAGCGTCAATCCACAAAATTCCGATATTCGCATTCCTGTATGAAATAATATGTACACTACTTCATAATATTTACAGTACACCACATCGTCATGCACAAACTTTAAGAACTTTCTCATCTGGTCTTTGGAAATCGCCTCTCTTGTGACCGAATCATTTACCAATACCCCGGCAAGCTGAAATCCAAATGTGTTCTTTACCAGAATGTCATCATCCACCGCCATCTGAAAGGTCGGGTGCAACACTCCCCTGATGGTATGAATAGAACTGTAGCTCTTTCCATCTTCCTGTTGCAGTTTGATAGGAAACAGCTTTGCATCCGAAGTTTTCACACTTCGTATCGTCTTTTTGCCAAATGCTTCCTTCGCAAGTAGTCTCTGCACTGTAACATATCCCTGTTTTGTGCTTTGCCTTACTCCGGTCTTTGTTTTCAAATATCGGTCTACAAGTTCACAGACTGTCATATGTCCGTCCACGATATTTACAAGCAAATCCAAATCTGTGTTTACAGTAACAACAAGGTAACTTCATCAATTTTGTTACTTAAATGGTATCTCCAATTCCAACTGTTTCGGTATTTCCATAAAACCATCGCTATCCGCTTTGTCGGGGATCTCCTGAGACGAACCGACACGCACCCAACCTCGTTGCTTTCCATAATCTCCAAAGTGCATTGCCCCATCACTCATAACCCAGTCGGTCACAGAATTGTTCATAATATCGCAAATCTGCTTTAGCTCAATCCTCTTAGGTTCGTAGTCTCTGTGAAGTGCTTCTTTCCACAACAGTTTGGAACAAACCCTGTCCCCCTTGAAATCATCAAGAAAGGCAAGAATCATTCCGGCATCAGCATCTTCTGGCATGAACTGCTTCTGATAATCTTTCAGGTATTCAGAAGAATCCTTACTAAGCATCAGCCTGAACTCTCCTGATCTGAATATCTCCATAGCTTCCGCCCACACCTGCTCGATATATTCCCTTGAACTTGCTTCATTATCAAGAATATAACACTCTGCTCTCTCAGGATAAACCATGACCGGCATGAATCGTCTGTTACCGGTACGATCAAGCGGAAGTGTATCCATAGCATTGGAAGTACCGCCAAACACGCACTGTCTCGGTCTGTCCTTTGGCTGTGTCTCATAAGGTACTTTATAAATATCACTCTGCCTACTGATAAAAGACTTAATATCCTCAATGCTCCTGGCAATGGCAGTCGCTATCATTTCCGACAGTTCTATGATGAAATGTCCCTGCATTTTTCGAAACACATTTTCATCATCAAGTTTTTTCAGATCATCAGTAAACCATGAATCATTCATGGCAAGGAACCTGAAAAATGTGGACTTTCCGGCTCCCTGACCGCCCACAAGTATCAGCATATATTCAAATTTCGTTCCCGGACGAAACACTCCTGAAATTGCCCCCAACAAAAGAACTTTCATTGCTTCGTAAACATAAACATTCATGTCAGCTCCAAGAAAGTGATACAGCACATCCTTGATACGCTCTTTTTTGTCCCAAATCAGAGAATTGAGTTTTTCCTGAATGGGATGATACTTGTTTTCCATAGCCACTACATTGATTGCCGATTTTATCTTTTTCTCCGTTGTCAAACTGTAATTTTTTTCAAGATACAGCATGATATGGTCTATGTCAGAATCCGTCAGGACTGAGCTTTCCCGATACCATCCTAAATCTTTTACAATGTCGTTCCGGTCTGTCATCATGTTGTAACAAATAACACCCCTGAACTTCGGATCATTCTCCAATACCGTAACAACACTCCTAATGCACTGCCTCACAGCTCCTTTGTCTGTTGTGATTAACTGTTCCCTGATTTCTGCGATACTCATTGACTCTCCGTTCAATATCCTCCACCCCCTTTTCCAAATCTCTTACCAACATTTCTTTTCCTTCTTCTGTCCCCCATAGCAAAATATCAAGCTGACACTCCACTTTTGGCAGATTCTGCACCGCTTCTTCATACCTTGCATCAATTTCATCCATGCTCTTCGGTTTGAAATTTCTTTCCCATTTTTTAACAAATGGAAATAATCAGACAACACCCGGTAGGTCTTTGTCTTAGCTTCTGCCAGTATCTGCATTGGGGATTTTTCTCTCCTGACCGGCTTTGGTGGAGAACGAACCGAACTGTCATAGGCTATTCCAAATTCATCTTCAATCTGCATGGCTGCATCTTTGGGAGAAAGATTATAATACCTGGCAACAAAATCAATCGCATCTCCTTTTTCCCCACAGCCAAAACAGAAATATTTTTTATCTGTCGGCTTTACTTTCATGCTCGCTGTCTTGTCCTGATGAAACGGACATCTGCACATATTACTACGGTTAAAAACAATTCCGGCTCGTTCCATAACCGCCCTTGCGGTCACTCGTTCCTTTACTTCATCAAATACTCCCATAATATCCTTTCCGGACAATAAAAAAGCATCTATTTTTCCAGTCATGGATAACAAATGCTCCTTAAAGTTCCATATTCTTTTTTCTGACAGATACGTTCCGTTCTTTCTCTGCTTCTTTGACTTGCTTTTGCATTTCTTTCAGCTTCTCCTGAATAGATACTCTTGCCTGCTCCCAAATCAGCTCCTTTGCTTTCGCCTTATTCTTCGGTTCATTCAGGGCATAAATGATATTGCCAAGAAAAACCTGAGACGCTTTTTCCAGTCGGAAAACAATCGCATTTACAATTTTGGAAGCAACCGATTTGGAACTGTCACTGAGCTTCTCCTTTGGCTGTTTCTGTAACAGTTCCCCATAATCTTTTACGACATCCACATCATGCTTCACTGTTTCCTCTTTCACACGCTCTGTGACCACCTCACAAGCCTTTTCATGGGCAAGGTCTACCGCTTCCTCAACAACTACATTTACATCCTCTATCTTCATCATAAGACCATCTAAGACAGCTTGTTTCTCATCAATGCGCTTCTGTTGGTTCATGATAATAAAATCCTGCTTTTCCAGATAGCTTGCACCACCAAAGACCGGTTCAACATCTATATCCAGTCCGTGTTTCTGACAGATGCTGATAAACAACTTTCTGCACTCTTCATCAAAGACCATCTTACGGTTATTGTATTTCCCCTTTTTCTCATTCGGTTTCGGGAGTTCAAACCCCAATTCTTCCAATGCCTTATCCTGTTGGGGGCACAATTCTCCATATTGATTGACCGCATCAAAAACGTGTCTTTCGTGGATATGCGGTGTGGCTTCATCAAGATGCAAAGCCCAGTCCAAAATATGGACGTGAGAACCATATCGCCTATTAAATTTCTCAAAATATTCTGCACTAATCTGAGCCAGTACATCGGCTGAAACTGTTCCATCAATGTTTCCAAGCTGTAATAAAGTCTCTTCCGGACACGTTTTATTATTTTCAAGAATACCATCAATCGTTTTTACACGGTCATAGTGTCTTGCCTTTCGATTTCTTTCATTCTGTCCGTCCACATGATCTGAATATTTTTCAACATAATATGCCTTCTCCACTTCGGTAAAAGTAAATTTTGCTCTTTCGTTTTCATCATTCGGCAGACTATAACCCTGATAGCAATCCCAATAGACATTAAATTTCGTCCTCTCTGCGTCAATATGCTCACTGTTCTCTACATCAAATCTGCGGTCATTATGTTTGGCATCATAAGTCCCATGCTTTCCCGACCTTCCATTATGTCTTGTTGCTTTCATTCAACTCTTCCTTTCTTTTTTTCTACAAAAAAAGACCAAGTAAATCTTTCTACTCAGTCTGTTAATAATAACAATATTTAGTTTTTCCCGAAGGGATTTGCAACGAAGTTGCTTAATCTTGTGAAGTTCTGCTACAAGCAATACCCATTACTTAGTGGAGAAACGCCACTAACTGGGCAATGGTTGCACCCTTGACCTGCTAAGGCGCTTCGCCCTTAACCCGAGTGGAGTCTTTCTCCTGCACCTTGCATAAGGCTCTGTCTTTACAATCCGACAAACTGAAATTTGCACTTATAGTTTTGTGGGTAGATAATCTTCATTCCTGTCCGCTAATGTACTATTTCTAACATAAATTATGGTATCTATAATGCAACTAACTCTTTTACTAATATTCCAATCTGTTCAAAGAAATCTATATACACAACATCAAAATTCAAACTATTTTCTTCATCACAATAATATTTTTGATATAAGCGATGTTCTTTTAAATCTTCTCTTTGTAATGAATCTCCATGAGCTAATATGTTTCTTAGTTTTTCATAAAATTTTAAAGTGCTTATTTTCTTATCTGCCGTTTTGCTTTCTAAATTATTTACATAGCGAAAAATCGTTTTAAGTTTATCATCGATAAGTCCTCTGTTTTCATTTTCTAGATGTTTTAATCTTTGGTAAGATTGTGATTTCAATATACTATTTTCCAACAAACTTAGTGGTGTCCAATATGAACGATTATATTTTTTTAATACAAATTCTAAGGTTTGATTTTGTTCATCAAGATATACTTGATAAAGAATACTATTTATATGTTCTATTAAGCTCTCAAATCCAATAAAAGCATGCAAAAATGCCAATTTATATTGCTCTGCATCATACAATCTATATGACTCTGCAAAATATCTCTTCCACATAGCACTATTCTCATCAATATTATATATTTTTGTTTCATTAATCAATATCGTGCTATTTAAATCAGCGAATCCTGCATCTGCTGATTCTTCGTCAAGTATTCCAGCATAAATAAACTTTCCTGAGTAGGAGTCTACACCAATCATATCCATACTTAAAACAAAAAATTCTGTAATATCTTCGTCTTCATATAAATATGTAAATCTTTCATTTGGAATTATAGCTAATACATTGTCATAATTTATACGAATTTTTTCTGCTCCATGTATGAAAAATCTATGGTTATTGTCTGAATCAATATACTCATTAGAATAATTGCATTGAATTTTTTTTATTTCCAAATTTGCACCAAGTAACATTATTAATGCATTTAAGATATCCTTATCCTTTATATATCGATTATATATTTCATAATCGTCAATGCTTATATAATCAAACTCCTTTTGAAGCATTTCTTTAGACCTTTTAATTAAGTGATTCTTTTCACACTCATTCATTTCTACATATTCTTTATTCATTCTGCACTCACCTTAAACTTCAAAATTACTCGTGTATTTTCTCAACTTTCCAATATTTACGGGCTTTTCCGCCCATCAACATCTATGTAATTTGCACTTTTCCCTTATTTTTTCCCTTGTGAGGAAGCTATAAGGGAAAAAGTGTTGTTTTCGTCTTAATCGTTCCCTACTACCTTATCAAGGAGCCTTGCTGAATTTTTCTTGGCTTCCCTTGTAGCGTGGGCGTAAATATTCATTGTGGTACTTACTGCGGAATGTCCCAAGAGTTCCTGCACATCTTTCGGTGGTGCTCCGTTTGCCAGCAGATTGCTTGTGTAAGTGTGTCTTAATGAATGGAAGTGGAAGTTTTCAAATCCTTTCAGGTGCTTCCTGATTGACCTGCACATCCAGTCCAGTGCTTCCCTTCCTAAGTACATTCCGTCCTGTCTGACACACACCAGAGAAATCTCTGTGTAGTCCTCCGGCACTTCCCGTGTTCCGTCCAATGAATACAGTTCGTAGTAAACTCTGTTCTTTTCTCTGACTTCCTTGTAGTAATTCCTCTGATAAAGCTGTCCGTACTGAAAGCGTTGCTTGTGCTGTTCCTTTTTCGCCTTTCGTAAGATTTCAGCAAGGGTATCACGCTTGGTAGGTCCAAGCTCCAGCTTATGCCTTGCATTGTTCCGGCTTAAGCTCCTACGCACCGTCAGATACTGTTCCTCTAAGTTGATGTCATCCCAAGATAATCCGGTCACTTCCCCAATTCGCAGACCTGCATAATATGCTATCTGCACTGCCAGCAGTGAGGAGCTTTTCTTTTTGGTAAGATAAGCTATGATTTCATTGTACTGCTGGTGGGTAATGGTCTTTTCCTGCGAAAAATCTTCATCTTCCGTAGCGAACAAATCCACTTCCTGCGTCGGTCGTCTGATTACTACATACTGCATATGATTGAAACTGATATACTGCTTTGGAAACACCGCATACCGGAAAGCCCTCTGTAACACTGCCGAAAATGAATGGATACGGTCTATGCTCAATAGTTTTGCTTCCGTACCATCGGGAGCCGTTCCACCGAAGCTTAAATAATCCATATATTCCTGCATGTGTTCACTTGTGACTGTCCGAAGCTTCCTTTTGCTTAAAGGGTATCTTTTCATAATCTTCACTACCCCAAGATAAAGGGTTACAGTGTTATTACTAAGGGAACTGACTTTCAGTTCCTCATCCACCCACACATCCAAAAGTTCTCCCAGTGTGATGTTCTCCGTCTTGGCTACGATTTTCTTACTTTCGTATTCCTCCATAGCCTTACGGAGCAGTTTTTCCGTTTCCGACTTACTTTCTGTTCCTACGCATTCCTTCTGAACCAAGTTACCACTGGCATCCTCCACATAATAGCGGTAATACCATTTCTTGCCTTTTTTCCTTACAGAACCTTTTGCCATAATCGTTTCTCCTTTCGATATCGACAATCGGAACTGATGAAATGCTTCTTGCGTGTAAGTATATCATAACTCCGGTTGTCTAACTATACCGATTCGGAATCTTCCGATAAAAGATTTGCAAGCCTCTGTGTGGCTGTCTCCGGTTTCTTGGAATAGAGCCTTATCACATCTGCCATATCGTTAAAGGCATTGACTGTGTGGGTAATCTCCCTAAGAAACATGATTTCGTTGTATTCCTTATTCGATTCAAAACCTATGGTGGCTGCTATGTCCGCATTCTCTGTGTTGCCCTTAAAGTTCTTACAGGCAAACTGGAACGAATCCATAAACAACTCATACTCCTGTAACATCAGTAGCAGTAGGTCTTTCGAGAAGTCAGCTTCCTCATTATTAAGGTCAAAGGGTAAGCGGTTCAAAATACTGCTCATTGCATCACGAATCTGTAATTCCCTTTTATCCGTAATATCTGTTTCGTATTCCTCTGCCTCTCCCTTGAGCCATTCCACAGATACATGAAGTGCCTCTGAAAGTCCATCCAGCACCAGCTTCTTGGTGTTGTCGATTGTTCCGGCTTCATATCTCTGAATAGTGGAAGCGGTCACTCCCATCTTTTCAGCTACATAGAGCTGTTTCAATCCAAGCTCCAATCTTCGCTGTTTTGCCCTGCTACCGATTAGCTTGCGTAATTCTTTATCTTTCATCTTCATACGCCTCCTGCTCTTTTAGGAGGCGTTGCCTCCCTTTTTCGGTATGGTACTACTATAACATACATCTTTTTATAATTGCAATATGCAAGTTAATAATTATTTTTAAAATTTCGTAACGCTTGGCAAGAAGATATAAAAGGTTTATATTATGCTTGGTTTAAAAATTGCATAATGCAATTCGCAAGGAGGTGATTCAATGACAGAAATGAAAATTGCCTTATCCATTGAGGAAGCAGCCGACTATACCGGTATCGGAAGAAATACACTCCGAGATTTGGTAAAGTGGAAGAAGCTCCCGGTACTTCAGGTAGGACGAAAGGTTCTTATTAAAACTGATATACTGGAGCAGTTCATGGAAACCAACGAGGGCAGGGACTTAAGGGATAAGAATACTGTCAAAGCAGTTAACAGAAAAACTGCTGTAACTTAAAAGGGTGGCTTCCTACGAAACCACCCTTTGGTATGTGTGAAAACAATGAGCCAAGTGGAAATGCTTGCATTTACATTTGGCGAATGTCACATCATCGGACAGACTGGTCTGTCCGACATCAGACCGAAGCCATGATATACCTACACGCAAATAGATTATATCATGTGCTTCCTCTGGTATCAACCAGAAATTTTAGGGAAAGGAGCAGGAATTTTATAGGACAATTTCATATTGAAGTGAGTGATGCTAAGCTCTTAACGCAGGTCTTTCATAAGCACTCGGCGTTTGAAAGCGAAATACACCCTTCGCACAAATCTTCGATTTGTACTCTGGGGTATTTCACCCTTGCAGGGAGCAAAGTCACGCAGGCGTGACTTATACAAATGCTACCGCATTTGAGATAATGCCGGATACGGCATCATGTTCGTAACCGGATAGCCTAAGCTATCCACTCACTTAGATAATCCTTCCACCTCTTTCCCTAAGTAACATTTACGAGAGGAGGAAGCACTATCGAAAGAAATTCATTTATTCAGATGAGCAAGCTCCACAATGTCCGTAGCAGGATTACTTATATATCCAGTCACGCCAAGCAGGAAAATCTGTATGCAGTCTATGAAACCACAGACCGACACTACTGGACGGAGCTTGCACGATTTAATCAGCAGGAATTTCTAAAAAGCGGTACGGAAAGGAAATGTATCGAGGCAAGAGAACTGATTATAGCCCTGCCGGAATTCTTTCCCGACCTCTATGATCCTGACAGACTGTTACAGATGTTTACCAACCGCTTTAAGGAAAAATATGGTGTGGAGTGTGTATCAGCCCTCCACCACAACAAACGCAAGACCAACTATCATATCCATCTCATCTTTTCCGAAAGAGAGCTGTTACCGGAACCCATAGAAAAGATTGCACCACGCAATATGTTCTACAACGAACAGAAAAAGCATGTACGCACCAAGAAAGAGATACTGGATGATAGCGGTAATGTCCGTAAGGGCTGTAAGGTAATCAAAAAAGGCGAAGTCTATGAACGAACCTTATTTACCGCCAAAAACAAGCTGTTCAAGCAGGAGCATTATCTGGACGAGGTAAAATGTTTTTATACCGACGTTATCAATCGTATGATAGACGACGATAAAGATAAGCTTCGAGTATTCGACAAAAACGGATTGTATCTTGCCACCAAGAAAATCGGTAAGAATAATCCCAAAGCGGAACAGATAAAGGAAGATAATGAGGTTCGTATGATGTGGAATCACGAAGTAGACCGAGCCTTAGTCAGCCAAGTGCTGGAGGATGAGATACGGCAGATAAAGCAGAAATGGATTACGGAGCGTATCCGATTATCCATAGATGTATTCGGCAAGTGTCCTGAGAAGCTGGCAGGCATTATCACAACTGCCACAGCGAAACTTGCACTTCTGATTTCTAAGGTACTGACTGTCGCAAGGGAACTGAAAAACAAGCTGTTTTATGAAGCTCTTGAAAAAGAATACGGAAGTAAGGCTGTTATAAAAGCTGAGGACACCACAGACGTTATTATTGCTCCGGCAAAGGAAGCAATAACAGAACCCGAACCACCAGTAAACACTATTACCACAACTGTTCCGAAAGCAGAGGTTGTAGAACAGCCCAAGCCACAGATACCGCCAAGACCGGTTATGCCACCGGAAGTAGCCGCTTTTCCAAGACTTCAAAAAATCAAGTTTTCGCTTGATAAACACAATCATCTTATCTTTGAAGCAGAGCGTGAACGGACAAAACTGGAGCTTGAATTAAGCGATTTAAAGGGACTTGCAAGGCTTACCAAGAAAAAGGAGCTTGAAAGCAGGATTTCCACCAAAAACGAGGAAATCCGAACCCTCAAAGCCGGATTATCCGGTATCGTCAGACAACATGGATTCGCAACGGTGCAGGATTTCTACGCCGCATTCTATACCGCACAGCGTGTCACAGACGCATATCAGAAAGAATGTGCCAAGTGGGAAGAAACCTACGGTGATAAAGTTTCTCTAAAAGCCGAAACAATGCACGACAAGATAAAACGGTATCAAGAAAAGGCTGACAGACTAAACGCCAGCCAACCTTACCGAATCAGAGATAAAGGGGCGAGATAATCAATCAAATCTCTCACCCCTCTACATTTTAGTTAATTCAATTTACAATCTGTCGCTAACTTTATTATACTACACAATTGTAGCATCTTCATAATTCTTGCCATAAAATTTGTATAGATTTTTTATAATCCATCTGGTATTTAAGACAAATAAGACAGTAATTCTTTATTATACACTACCTCTTATTTTTTGAATAAACAAATAACACATAAAATGATTAATATTAATATCTCTACGCCTAAACATAATAGACATACCACAAATTTTCCAACATCCTCAAGAGCTACCAATCCAGTACTTTCAGTATAATTAAAGTAGAACAGAAGTAAAATAGTTATCACAATAAATATTATGTCCGTAATTAATATCTTTTTCTTCATAGCAATTCTACTTAAATGCTCCATTCGTAAGATTATTGGAAAGTATATAGTAAGATTCTGTATAATGAGGATGAGAAAGACCTCCTATTGCAGATTTTATTACTGCTGTCTTTGCATTCTCATATCGTTTAGCAATATTTATATCAACTACAAATTGTTTTTTTGTTAGTTCTCCAGACATCTGGGCTGCTAAAATCTGCATAAAATATGCTGGTGTTTGGCAATTATCAAAATTCCAACCGCCTACCAACCATCCGTCATATCTCGTAATTGTACAATAAGGTAAAGCATTGCTTGGTATTTTTGCAATAGCCTTTTCTCTACTATCTTTTGATATTCCATAATTGGTTACAGTAATTGTATCAATCGAATTGTCTCCATGACAATTACATGTATATTTATAAACCTCCTCTCTTGCATCTCCCGACGCAATGATATCTCCAAGTGCATCTACTGTATCCTGCATTCCATAAGTATCGGGATTATAATCCCATATACCAGTAAGATTTTCCCACTCTTTTTCGTAATTTGCCGAAAGACTTATTGAAGCAGTTTTTCCATACCTTGTATATCCCCATGATGTCATCGGCAGACATGGTACAAAATCATCAGCATTTACAACATTAAATATTGTTTTATAATCACTTGCGTCTGCATTCATTGTTGTATTTGGTGCAGCATATGTATATGTATAAGCTCTTTTTTGTTCATTCTCATAATAAGCTCCAATAATATTTGCTATCGCAGCTCCTCTCGAATGTCCAGTTATCCAATATGCACATTCATTCATTTCTAGTTGATTATCACTTACATATTGACTAACAATATTTATAATTCTATTCGCTGCAATATCAAATCCCATATGATTGTCGACATTTATCCAATCTACTTCCGATTCAAAATCTCCTAACTTTCCAATCTCGAAATTACTTGACCATTCATCGATTGTTCCATTAGTTCCACGAACAACCACTGCAATTATATTCTTATTTTCGCCATTATATGAAACTGTTCTATAACCTACTCCAACTTCGGACACATGAATGTCATTATATGTGTCTTTTAATTCAATAGTCTTTGTATTACTCATTCCAAAATAATTCATTATATCAGACATTGATGTTCCAGACGTTGTATCCATTTTTTCAGAATCTATAATACTTAAAGAATTTGGTTGGTAAATAGCAGATGCAAACAAACTCGACGTTATACTAAGATCTTCACAATAGATGTTATTATCATTAAAGAACCATCGATAATCCATATCAAATGCTATATTACTAGTTGCATATTCCGTCGTAAGCGTTCCTGTAAAATGATTATTTAAAGGTGCTTTATCTGTACTATCTGGTTTTCCGTCATAATCACTATCTGGTTCTAAAGGGCTTGATATCAATTTGCCTGTAACAATGACTTTTGTCTTATCTGAATTATATTCATACTTTAATTCGCATACTTCTTTGCCGTCAAGTACACCATCATTATCTGTATCTGGATTGTTCTTATCTAATGCAAGTGTTACGCCATTAAACATTACCATATTATCTTCATAATAATCTGTAATACCATCTCCATCACTATCCGTTTCAATATCTATCTTTTCATTTATATCGTTATATATATCCGTCAGTTCATTTGCATTTGATGCTAAATAAAAAGCTCCCCCAGTATTTTGTGCTAATGGTTGTAAATAGTTTGTAAAATAAGTAGAACTACCACCAAGACCTACCGTATAAATCTTCACGCCATTGTTATTAGCAGTAGAAATCACCGAAGAATGTTTACTGATATCATGGGCTTGTCCATCTGTAAACACTACAAGTGCCTTTAATGTGTCTTCTGAATCTTTTGAAAATTGATTCATAGCCATTTCAATTCCACCATACATATATGTATATCCGCGAGAATCAAAAATACCGTTTATATTATAACTACCACTGTTTACATAAGTAAATTGCAAATAATCCTTTAATATATCTTTTCCAGCTTGATTACATTCAATAAGTCCATTGGAAATATTATCTATTACACCATCAAATTTAACAATCCCTATTTTGGCACTTGCATTTGCATTATCAACAAAATTCCTTGCTACTTCTAAACGCTTATGTTCAGGATCTTCCCCTCCAGTAAATATCCCGGTGGTAGCATTATAGCTATAATCGCCGCCCAAACTTCCTGAATCATCTATTACAAGTACGATTTCAACTCCGGTATATCCTGTTGTACTCCATACATCCTGCCATTCAAAAGCACTCTGAAACACTTTTCTATTTAACAAAATATACTTCGAAAAATGTGTCACCTGCGCAGATGCAACATTTCCTGAAACAGTTGTTTCTAATTCTTCTAACAGTTGTTTTTCTTCATTAAAATAATAAATAACAGGATCAAAAGATGAGTCTTCCAACAAGATTTCATCGAACTCAAAATTAATTGTAGCCTTATCAAATTCTCCATCTACTGAAAAATCATACGCTCCTCCTATATACCCAGGCATGCTAGTTGGGAAAAAGAATTCATTTTCGTATTTCTCAACAGACAATGTTTCTACCTGAACGCCTGATAAATTCATTTCCACTGAAACTTTAACTGTATCTTCATCGGTTGCTGTAATACACAAATCAAAGTTTTCATCATATACTAATGGATTTGTTCCTAATTCAATCTCTGTTCCATCTGATACATTG
>ULTC01000690.1_pt1 | contig 13092 bp, 9 predicted proteins | sample 1957091 | NCBI WGS metagenome assembly ULTC01 (sample SAMEA4835720, study PRJEB28245) | human gut metagenome | biome: gut microbiome; material: fecal sample | place: Denmark | collected 2008 | reverse complement strand
GACAACAAAAAACAAGCACCGCAATCAAATACGGTTGATTGCGATGCAGTTTTTTGGCACGCCTGATGCGATTCGAACGCACGACACATAGCGTCGGAGGCTATTGCTCTATCCAGCTGAGCTACAGGCGTAAATATAAAGGGCTGACGTAAATCAGCCCTATTATTATAACACGATTTTAATGTTTCGTCAACATTATGAAAGAGAAATCACTTTAAAAGCGATTCGGTAGCCGCAATCTTTACTGCAACGCAGAATACCTCCATAGCCTTTGCAAGCTCTGCCTCTGTAGGATATGTCGGAGCGATACGGATATTGTTGTCGTGAGGATCCTTGCCGTAAGGATAAGTTGCACCTGCGCCCGTCAGAACAACTCCCGCCTGCTTGCAAAGCTCAACAGTACGCTTTGCTGTGCCGTCAAGACCGTTGAACGAGATGAAATAACCGCCGTTGGGCTTGTGCCAAGAGCCGAAGCCTGTTGGAGCAATCTCCTTGTCGAGCATATCAAGAACAATCCTGAACTTAGGCTCGATTAAAGCTCTGTGCTTCTTCATATGCTCCTTTATGCCGTCAAAATCCTTGAAGAAACGAGCGTGTCTTAACTGGTTGAGTTTATCGTAGCCGATAGTCTGGAATGTCATCTGGCTCTTGATAAACTTGATGTTTTCCGCACTCGCACCGATGAATGCAAGACCGCTGCCGGGGAACGAAATCTTCGATGTGGATGCAAACATAAATACCATATCCTGCTTGCCTGTCTTTTTAGCTTCTTCAAGAAGGTTCAGCAGAGTGTCGGGAGTATCCGTAAGGTGATGAACGCAGTAGGCGTTATCCCAGAATATTCTGAAATCCTTTGCTTTAGGCGAAAGGTTAGCAAAACGCTTTACCGTTTCGTCTGAGCAGGTGATGCCATCGGGGTTGCTGTACATAGGTACGCACCAGATACCCTTGATAAGCTCATCTTCGCTTACCAGCTTTTCTACAACGTCCATATCGGGACCGTCGGGAGTATAAGGCACTGTAATCATCTCAATGCCAAGGCTCTGGCAGATAGCAAAATGTCTGTCATAACCGGGAGCGGGGCAGAGGAACTTTACCTTCTCGTTCTTTCCCCAGGGCTTGTCGCCGCCGAGAACGCCGAGGAGCATCGCTCTTGCCATTGTATCGTACATAAGCTGAAGGCTTGAGTTACCGCCGATGATTATTTCATCGTGAGCAACACCGAGCATAGGCATACAAAGTCTTTTTGCTTCTTCTATACCGTCAAGCACACCGTAGTTACGGCAGTCAACACCGGTTTCCGACATATAATCACCGTCAAGACAATGTGTCAGCATATCAAGTGATAAATCAAGCTGTGCGGGAGAGGGCTTGCCTCTTGACATATCCAGCTTCAGACCCTGCTTGCAAAGCTCGTCATACTGCTTTTTAGCTTCTTCATTCAGCTTTATCAGTTCATTCTTTTCCATTATCGCAAACTCCTTATAATAAAGAATTTTAACGCAGTTTTTCACTGCACCCATGTTTTAATTATAATGCAAATGAAGCCGTTTTGCAAGCGTTTTTTCGTTTTCTTGCAAAGAATTATGCAATTTCGTCAAAAAAACGTTGCACAGTAACATAATTATGGCGATTAGCAACTATAAAATATCCATTAAATGTTTAATCTGTGCAACTCTTAATTTTAATTTTTGCATTAACCTGCAAAGGCGGCTGTCACAACACCGTTGTTGTTAGTGAATGTAATGTCGGCGCTCACCGTCTGCTCGTCAAGCCCCGATAGGTTCAGCGGAACACTGCAGCGTACATTATATGTCCATTCAAACGTCAGCGTAGTGCTTGTCTTGCCGTCAAGAAAAGCAAGGCTCATATCAAAATCTGTGCTGTCGCTGAGAAGAGCCGTTGCGGATAACGCATCGTCATATATTACAGGAAGAGTAACATTCTGACGTGTAAGCTCTGTGGGCATTATGTTCCGCAGGGATATTATCTTTGAGTTTCCGTCCGTATATATATTAAGCGTAAGGTCGGCACAGTAGAAGCCTACCTGCTTCTGATTATCGAGCGGTATATCCTCCGCATATCCCTGCACGGCAAAATAACCCGTTCCGTAGTCCGATAAGGCTATATTGAAGGTGGGATGGAACACCGGAGTTCCCTTTGCAAGAATTGCGTCATAAGCCGTCAATGCGCCCTCAACGCCGTCCTGCACATCAAGCAGGGCAGTGTCGACCTCTGCCTTGTCAAGCCCCGAATAATAGCTTGCCGAAACGGCAAAATTTGAGCCGTCACTTATAATTTCCCTGCTGCTGCCGGCGTACACCGGAGTTGTGCGTGTAAGCAGCATATACAGCAAAAGCCCTATTCCTGCGGTAACAAGCACAAGCAGGATAACAAGTACGATTTTTTTCATTCATTTCCCTTTCAGAATTGTTTTATATGCAGTAAAGATTCATATCCCACGCAGGAATATACGGGTGCTGTCTTAAATACAGCTTGTATGACGGATTCAGCTCCGTTACCTTTATAGGCAGGGCAAACATATCCTCCGTGCGATGATAGAGTGAAACGAGCAGCTTCGGCTTGTCACGCTTTATTACCGTCTTACTGCCGTCAAGAGCCTCGCTCTCACTGCCCTCAACATCATATTTTATATAGGTTATACGCTCGTCCTTTACAAAGCTGTCAAGGCTTCGCATTTCTATCTCCTTTATCCGTGACGGATTTACAGGCTTTCCCTTTTCGTAGGGGATAAGCGATGAATTTCTTCCGCCCTTTGATATGAACTCGCAGACCGTGTCACAGCTCCACGCACCCGCATTCACCGTTCTGAAGTCATAAGGGCTCAGCTTGTAGTGTATGCGTTTCATCTTTGCGTAATTCTTCCCGTCAGGCTCCATCGCAAAAATCTTGTTGAACTGTCCGCCAGTCACTTCCAGAAACTCGGTTATCGTGTCGCCGTTGTAAGCGCCGAGATCCGCATAGGTTTCGTTGCCGCCGAGGTCAAGAATTTCATATCCTTCCGCTTTATCTGTCTGATTGCGTAAAAGCGGCTGTATTCTTCCCGTTATACGATATTCAAGCCAGCCGTCGAAAACCTGTTTTGATTTCTCGTCAGCAAGCATCGAGTAAACTCTTTCAAGCTCGGCTCTGTGCTCCTCGGCATATTCTTTTGTGAATAAGCCCCCGCCTATTACCGGAACATCGGGAGCGTATAATTCGTGCCTGTCCGAAATGGCGATGATCCGCTGTATCACCTCGTCAATATGAGTGCCGAAAGCAACGAGTATGATACAGTCACCGAACTGCCGCTCAATATCGAACAGCTTTTTCACCTCAAAGCCCGCAAAGCTGTGACCTCTCACGAAGTCGTCGCTCGCCATGAATCCCGATATTTTTACATTTTTCAAGGAGCATACATCGAGTATTTTCTGTGCGCCGTCACCCATACCGTATATTATTATCGGCTTTGAGGTTTCAGCCAGATGATCCCACAGAGAAACTGCGCCTGTTATATCGTACATTTGAACATTCCTTTTCCGTGATTATTCGACCGTTACCGATTTTGCAAGGTTTCTCGGATGGTCAACATCAAAGTTTTTGAGCGCCGCAGTATAATATGCGATAAGCTGTAACGGTACTACAGCGACAAGCGGCATAAGAAGATCTCTTGCAAGAGGGAGCATAACGGGATAATCAACATCGTTCCCGTCAAACTTCATATCCTCACCGCATACCATTACAACAGTAGCGCCTCTTGTCTTTACTTCCTTTATATTGCTCATCGTTTTTTCGTAAAGATCGTGCTGTGTGGCAACTGCGATGACCGGCATACCGTCTTCGATAAGGGAGATAGTGCCGTGCTTCAGCTCGCCTGCGGCATAGCTTTCCGAGTGGATATAGGAAATTTCCTTCAGCTTAAGACTGCCCTCCATACTGAGCGCATAGTCAAGACCTCTGCCTATATACAGCAGGCTGTCTGCGCTTATCAGCTTGGACGCTACCTTCTGGTACTGTGTCTGATCGTCAACGCATTTCTGTACCTTTGAGGGGATCTGTGAAAGCTCCGATATAAGCTGTCTGCACTGTTCTTCGTCAATTGCATTTCTTGCATACGCAACACGGAAAGCAAGCAGATACATAAACGCCGCCTGTACCATATATGCCTTTGTGGAGCATACCGATATTTCAGGTCCCGCAAGGGTATACATTACCATCTTTGCTTCTCTTGCTATTGATGAGCCAACCACGTTTACTATCGCAAGCGTGTCTGCGCCTATTGAATTTGCCAGCTTCAGAGCGGCAAGCGTATCTGCGGTTTCGCCCGACTGCGAGATAATAACTACAAGATCGTCCGGCGCAAGCAGAGGATCACGGTAGCGGAATTCCGAAGCAATATCCACAACAACGGGAGTGCGTGCCAGCTTTTCTATAACATACTTTCCTACCATGCCTGCGTGCATTGCCGAGCCGCAGCCTACTATATAGATATGGTGATAGCTCCTCAGCTTTTCATCGGTAAGACCGCATTCTGAAAAGTCGGGTAAGCCGTTCTTGATACGGGGATTTATTGTCTTTTTGAGTGCGTCGGGCTGTTCACATATCTCCTTGAGCATAAAATGAGCATATCCGCCCTTTTCAGCCGCCGAAACATCCCAGGTAGCAACCTGTAATTCCTTTTCGATGACATTCTTGTGCATATCATAGAACGTAACGCCGTTGGCTGTTATATCCGCAACCTCTCCCGGCTCAAGCAGATAGTATTCTCTTGTGTATTCGATTATAGCGGTAACATCGGACGCAATAAACATTTCGCCCTTTCCCTTGCCGACTATCAGAGGACTTTCTTTTCTTGCCGCAAATATGCGGTTCTTATGCTCCCTGAACATTATGCCGAGCGAATATGCTCCCTCTATATCGGCAATCGTCCTGATTATTGTATCTATAGGGTCGCCGTCATAATTGTAGTCGAGCAGCTTTGCCACAGCCTCCGTGTCGGTCTGGCTCTCAAAGCCGTATCCCTTCGATATGAGAAATTCCTTCAGCTTGCGGTAGTTTTCGATTATACCGTTATGAACGATTGATACTCTGCCGTTTCCTATCGGGTGAGAGTTAATGTCGCTCGGCTCGCCGTGCGTTGCCCAGCGTGTATGACCTATACCTGCCGTAGCTGTGAAATGAGGCTCGTTTTCGAGCTTTTTGATAAGCCCTTCCTTGAGCTTGCCCTTTGCCTTGACGGTTTTTATTCTGTCACCTTCAAACACGGCTATACCTGCCGAGTCATAACCCCTGTATTCCAGCTTTGTAAGTGAGTTTACAAGTATTGCGGTGCATTCTTTTGCGCCTACATATCCTACTATTCCACACATGATCTTGTTCCGCCTTTCTTTAACCGGATGAGCAGCCATACTGCTCTGTAATAGTAATAATCATATTCTGTTTGTTATTCATTAAGTACATTTATCTGTAAGCCGACAGTCTGTGTGACGGCTTATATAAAAACAGTATATCACATTAAGCTCCAAAAGGCAATATATTTTGTGTTGACTTGAGTTATCAACTGTGTTAAAATGGTGTTGTAATTCACATTTAATGTGATGAAATAATTTACGGAAAATACAGTTATCTGTCATTAAGGAGGAAAATTATGGGGTTAGGATTACAGAACGTGCAAGAGCTGACAGGCTACATTGAAGAAATGTTTTCGGAATATATGACATTTCCGACAGTTTTATTCATAGTTGCCATTGTGGTGGCTTTATCGTCAATAGCTTGCTTTATTCTTGCGCCGTTTTACATAAAAGGAAAGGCAAGAGGAGCAAAAACAGCCGCACAGGTGATTTCTGTCATTGATTTTATCATTGGCATATTACTCATTTTGGCATTCATTATCATTACATTGTTGTTTAATATGGCGTCGGACGGTTTCTTTGATTCGGCTGACGAATTTTTGAAAGCAGTGCTCGGATTTTTGATAGTTCCTACAAGATTCGGTATGTCGCTCGAGGCAGTTTTCGGAGCTGATGCAAATATCGGCACGCCTATATTGTTTTATGCCTTGTATTTTGTTACGGCAGGCTTGCTCGGACTGGCCGCATTTATCGTAAGCTGTATAGCAAGAGGAAAATTCAACGCCGCAAACGGTCTTATAAGAGGCGCAGCCGCACCTGCGGGAGCACCTCAGTATAACCCTTATCAGCCTTACGGTCAGCCGAATATTCCGCAGGGCTACCCTCAGCAGTACGGACAGAATATTCCGCAGGGTTATCCTCAGCAGTATCAGCAGAATGTTCCGCAGGGTTATCCCCAGCAGTATCAGCAGAATGTTCCGCAGGGTTATCCTCAGCAGTATCAGCCGAATGTTCCGCAGGGTTATCCTCAGCAGTATCAGCAGAATGTTCCGCAGGGTTATCCCCAGCAGTATCAGCAGAATATTCCGCAGGGCTACCCCCAGCAGTATCAGCAGAATATTCCGCAGGAAGTGCCGCAGAATATACCGCAGGACAACGCACAATATCAGTCTGTTTCACAGGAAGTACCGCAGGACAATGCACAGTATCAGCCTGTTTCACAGGATATACCGCAGGATAATGCACAGTATCAGCCTGTTTCACAGGAAGTACCGCAGGATAATGCACAGTATCAGCCTGTTTCACAGGATATACCGCAGGACAATGCACAATATCAGCCTGTTTCACAGGAAGTACCGCAGGATAATACACAATATCAGCCTGTTTCACAGGAAGCTCCGCAGGATATACCGCAGGAAGATGCGAACACAGAAGTTCCTGTTCAGGCGGCTGTGGCGCAAGCGGCTCCCGTACAGCAGACTTCGCCGGCATTCTGTGGCAATTGTGGCACTCCGGTAACTCCGGGTGCGTCATTCTGCCGGAATTGCGGCAATAAACTCAATTGACAATCGTTTAACGGGCTGCTTCAGGCAGCCCGTTAACTTTTTACATTTCATCCGTAACGCATATGATAATTTTTGTTGTTTTTAACAATAGAAAGATATGCGGCAATGTGCTACAATTACTATCGGTGATGTTATGAAAAAGAAAATCAGCGTCTGCGAAAATTCTATGGTGCTTGTATACATTCTCGCAATGTCCGGAGGATTTATGGACGCATACTCCTATATGTGCAGGGGAGAGGTATTTGCCAACGCCCAGACGGGAAATATTCTTCTTATGGCGGTGAATCTGGCAAAAGGCAATTTTGTTGTCGCACTCAGATATTTTGCTCCTGTAATGGCATTTATAGCAGGCGTTGTGCTTGCACAGACGGTGCATCATATCTTCAAGGGCAGAGCACTCCACAGACGGCAGATAGTTATTCTGTTCGAGGCGGCGGCACTTTTTGCGGCGGCATTTATACCGTATGAGCTTAATATCCTTTGCAACTGCATTATTTCTCTTGCCTGCGGCGCACAGGTAGAGGCATTCAGAAAGATAAGCATAAGAGGCGCATATCCGCAGAGCTACGCCTGCGCCACCACAATGTGTATAGGCAATATGAGAACAGCGGCTTCATCTATATGCGAATATGTCGCTCATAAAAACAGGGACGATCTGAGAAAAGGCTTGCTTCTTTTCAGCATAAACGCAATGTTCGCCATCGGCGCTATCGCAGGCGATCTGTGCGTGACAGCAATAAATCAGTGGGCTGTGATGATATGCGCCGTGTTTATGACTGTGGCGTTTATAATTATAACAATGGAAGAAAAGGAAGAAGAAAAAGATGCCGTGTAAAACAGGCATATATAACTTAAGGCACCGCATAAGCGGTGCCTTCAGTCTGTCGATAAACCTTTGTGTTTTCTGAAAATGGGGTCGCAGGGGCGTAGCCCCCGACAGGGTCTAGGGGCGGTAGCCCCAGCAAAATAGCCCCTTCCCACGGGGAAGGGGTTTGGGGTTAGGGATAGAGAATTTGCATTATCTTATAAAATACAGACTTTTTCTACAAACTTAAGGCACCGCTTATGCGGTGCCTTCGTTGTTATTATCGACTTGTTTATCCTCAGTTCTTCTGCATTAAAGCTCTGTAAGGCTCAAGGAATGATTCTACTGTACCATAGTATGTATCACGAAGATTTGTGTAGGATTCGCCGAGCTTGAACGGTCCGCCGAGTACACAGCCCTTACCTTCGCTGTCGCCCTGCTGGAGCATATTTGTAAGGTCGGTTGAGAATCCGAAGCAATCATCAAAGAGGAATGTGAATTTGTCGCTCGTTGTGTCCTTCAGATCGGAATAGATCTGGTACAGATCTTCAGACATTGCCGAGTGCTTTTTTCTCTCTCTGCGTGCTGCACCACAGCTGGGGCATTTTTCTATAGTCTTGTCTGCAGTAGAAACGCCGCATTCGGGGCATTTGGGATAATAAAGATGCTCGGCTGTCATTTCAGCCTTTGACTTAGCAATCAGCTCAGGGTCGATTTCGTTAAGACGGCAGATTTCCATATACTTGAGAGCAGCCTTTATGTTCTTTGCACCTGCGGGAACGAGATAACCGAATGTATCGGTGTTGGTGTAGTATTTATCAGCCTTGTCATCTCTGGGTATCGGAACGAATCTTATATCCTGATCCTTAGCTGCAGCCTGTGCCGTTGTCCAGCCCCAGTCAAGACCGAACTCTGCGAACAGCGTCTTTGTATCGGTAAGACAAGTGTCGGGATTTGAGTATTCGGAGTTTACCATACCCTGATTTGCAAGGTCGGCAAGGAAGTCCTGGCATCTCTGGACGTCAGCGTTCTTCATGTTGTTGATGATCTGCTTGTTCGGACCGTCAACATCTATAAGCGTTGTGCCTGTAGAAACTATGAAGGGCATTGCAACGAAGCCTGTGGGCATTACACCGTAGTAATCATCGCCGATGTTGCACCATTCGGTCATTATATCCTTCCATGCCGTCCATGTCCACTTGCCTTCCTTATAAAGCTCCAGCGGGTCTGTCTTGATACCTTCATCGTCAAGAGCAGTCTGGTTGTATATAAGTACAACGCCGGGATTTACACGGTAGGGAAGGTAATAGTGCTTTCCGCCGTAGTTGAAGTTTTCAATCATATCCTTCATACCCGACCATGTATCGCTGTCAAAGTCAACATAATCATCTAGAGAAGTATAAAGGTTGTTTGCTACACCGTGGGGGTATGACTGCCACTCATAGCGTACCATATCGGGAGAGTCGGAAGAAGCAACAAGCTGTGCAAGCTTTGTAAAGTATTCCATTGAGCTTGTCGAAATTGTCTCTACCTTATATCCTGCGTCATTGAACTTGTCGACGATTTCCTTGTCGTCTGTGTTAAGATCATAGTAACCGAGCCACTTGAGTGTGTCACCGTTTGAGGGTGCTTCTACAATGTTGCCGCCGTTACTGCCGCCGTTTCCGTCAGTAGAAGAATTGTCACCGCTGTTGCTGTTTTCGGTCGTGCTTGAATTGCCCTGCGATGTGCCGGCATCGCTTGCAGAACCGCTTGTGGTCGTTGAGCCGTTGCAGGCTGAGAGCATTGATGTTGCCATAGCCGCTGTGATTGCACAAGCGAGAATTCTCTTTGAGAGTTTCATTTCAGTCCTCCTTAAAGTTACTCTTGCGTGTATACGTTTACACCAAGATGATTATAATTATATTATAACCGAAAAGTGAATAAATTTCAATTCACTATTTCCACAGTTTGTTAGTTTAAATTTCAGCTATTTTGCACAAAAGTGCAGAGCGTAATATGTGAAAATTTAATCAAATATATGTAAATTTAAGTCATAACATTAAGGAAATTTAAGTAAACAGCTTCGCACGGCAAATCGCATCCGCCGTAAACGGCTCTGTATTGCCAAAAATCCGTATCCTACGGTTTGCTTTGTCCGTACTGCCTACAGCGAGAAGCCGTCTGCGGCATTACCTCACATCACAGCTTGAAAAAAGCACAGAATATCACGTTATTTGTTAAGATAAGACGATAATTCCTTTATCAAGGCACGCTTTGAGCAGCAACCGTTTTGTTTCGCCGTTGCTTTCAAAATAAACCGTGCCGATTCCCGCTTTGTCGATATTCTTTATCACACCATTGCCGAAAGAGCTGTGATATATCATGTCGCCCGCCTTGAACCTTATATTCTCTGCCTTTTTCGGTATCGGCTTTTCGGCGGTAACATTGAGCTTTTCAAGCTCCTCACTCTTTATATATGTTACTGTGCGGTCACGGTCCGTTAGCATTTCGGCAAGCGTTTTAAGCTCTGTCTTACCGCTTGCGTAGCGTATGCACAGCTTTTCCGCACAGCAGGCGATGATAATGCCTCTGCCGTTTTTGCTGTCGCAGTAAACACGTCCGAGCATATCTCTTGCAAACAGAGAAAAGAATATATCGTTGCTGTCCGTGTATTCTATCGGCAGATTTTTATCTATCTCGTCAAGAAATTCCGAGCTTTCGCCCTTGCACGAAAACAGATACAGCTCTTTTCTGGCTCTTGTCACAGCAACATAGAACAGTCTCCGCTCCTCCTCGTACTGCTTTATATCCTCCTTATCGTTCAGCTTGTCCTTAGTGATGCACGGCAGTACATTGTCTATTACATCGAGCAGATAAACGCAGTCATACTCAAGCCCCTTGCTTGAATGCACGGTAGACAGTGTGAATTTGCTGTAAGGATCGTCCTTATGCTCCGCCATGATCCCGCTCAGCTCAGAAAGCCTGTCTATAAGCTCCGCACTGCTGTTTACGTTTCTCGCAAGCATGCGGAGAATATCATATTTGTTTTCGTCAAGTCCGTTCTTATGTACATAATCAGCATACTGCATCCCGTGCAGGATAATGCTCAGCACTTCAGTGGCACTGCTGTTTTGCGCCTGCTGCATCAGCTGAGCCGTCTGTTTTATATTCCGCTTTGAATTTACGCTGATTTGCGTACCTGTATCAATGCCAAGCAGTGCGTCGGTTATCGGGATATGCCTCTGAGAGCTTATTTTGCAAGCCGCCTCTGCGGTCTGCTTTGTTATATAAAGCCCTATTTTATAGTATATCGCCATAAAGCTGTCAATGTCATACGGGTTATTGATGAATCTTATTATTTCCGTGATGTCAAGCACAGGCCTGCTTGTGAAAAAGGTCTTTTCGCCGCCCTTCAGCCTGTATGGAATATTGTTCCTTTCCAGCATATCGACAAGAACAACCGCACTGTCGTTGTTTCTGAAAAGCGCCGCTGTCTGCTGTTCGTTTCTTGCGGCGATACCGCACAGGAAGTCATATTGAACGTTTCTGCGTTCACAGCGTACAATGCGGACGGGGATACCTGATTTGTTCACAGCAAGGATAGTCTTTTCACGTCTGAAACGATTGCACTTTACGAATGAATCCGCCACCCCGATAATTTCCGGAGTAGAGCGGAAATTCTGCTCCATGAACAGTATCTGTGCGTTTTTATATGTCTTTTCAAAGTCGGTAAGCGCCTCAGGGTACGCTCCTCTGAAAGCGTAGATGCTCTGATCCTCATCGCCCACCATAAATATATTACCGCTTTTTACGGCAAGCAGACGAATAATCTCGTGCTGTATCTTAGAGGTATCCTGCGCCTCGTCAACGCAGATATAGCGGAATCTTCCGTGAAAGTATGCAAGTATATCGGGATATTTACGGAGTATGTCAAGAGCCGTCACCATCTGATCGTCATAGTCCATAAGCGAGCGTGACGACAGCGCAAGGTTGTACTCCCTGTATATTCTGAGCGTGTCATAGCCACTGCCCGAAAGCGCCTCTATCTCCTCGTCCGACAGCATCATATTCTTTGCAAATGTTATCATAGCGCCGATGTCATTTATGGTAGCGGTATCCGCAAATTCACCTGTGACAAGGCGATAAACCTCGCTTATCAGCCGTTTGCGGTCGCCCTCCCTGCTCATCAGATGCGGCACGTTTTCATCCTTGTATACCGTGGAGAAATACTCGATGATCTTGGCGGACAGACCGTTTATTGTTCTTATTTCAAGACCTGCACCGCATTCGCTTCCGAAACGGTCGGCAAACCTCTTTTTCAGTTCAAGCGTAGCGGCTCTGGTATAGGTCACCGCCAGTATCTCAGAGGGGCTGATTCCACAGCAATTTATCATATATCCAAGCCTCGTTATAAGCACGGTTGTCTTTCCGCTGCCGGGTACGGCAAGCAGTAAAACCGCTCCCTGTACAGCCTTGACAGCGGTATTCTGCTGTTCGCTCATTTCAGCCATAAAGCGTTTTTCAAATTCGTTTTCGGTCATAGAAAGCCCTCCGTTTATACGGTTATTTTATCATAAATAATCTCCCTGTGCAACAATATAACGAGTGTCCGTGAACGAAAAATATGAAAATTTGCGAAAAAAGGCTTTTCATAAAGCGGATTTTGTGGTATGATAAATATATATGTACATTTTGAGGTGAGAAGATGAACGCACAGGAATTATCCGCCCTTATAAAACAGGCGCAGACAGGCGATACGGAAGGTTACGCACAGCTTTACAGAGCCGTGTACAGACCTGTATATAAAATAGCGAGAATGGCAATGAAAAGCGAGGATGCCGCTGTAGAGGCGGTACGCCTGACAGTGCTTGACAGCTTTGCGGCACTGCCTGCGGCAAGGCTTACTTCATCGCCGCAGTTCATAGAATGGCTCGTAAAAATACTCTGCACTAAGATAAGACACATCAACAAAACAGGCGGCGAGCTATGTACAAAGACAGATAGCGGCTCGGAGATAAGAAATGCGCTCAACGATTTGCCCGACATAGAGCGCCTTGTACTCAGCGTCAGCACAGTGTGCGGATGTAGTGCGGAGAAAACCGCCAAGCTGTGCGGCTATACCGAAGAAACGGTAGGAGTCTGCCTTACCAATGCAGAGGTAACATTGAAAGCACAACTGCTTTCAGAATCGAATATCTGACGGAGGAAAGAAAATAGATGGTTAGTCTGGAACAAAAGATAAAAGAATACGTTTCTTCCGTAGAGATACCCGACAGAGTAAAACCGGAAGAAATAAGGAGATTGCTCGAGGATAACGGAGATATGACCGCAGGCGTATTTCTGCGTAAGCTAAAGGAGCTTAAAATAAGCGGTTCGGATTTTCTTGAGC
>ULTC01035492.1_pt1 | contig 13182 bp, 7 predicted proteins | sample 1957091 | NCBI WGS metagenome assembly ULTC01 (sample SAMEA4835720, study PRJEB28245) | human gut metagenome | biome: gut microbiome; material: fecal sample | place: Denmark | collected 2008 | reverse complement strand
TGCGTGAGCACCCCCGCCGGAAGAAGACACAAAAGCGCGTGACCTTCCGGGATACGGTAAAAGAAAAAACAGTCGGCCATCAGGGGTATGTCCTCCCGGCTGTCTGTAATTTGTAAAGCTGGTGAAAAAGTCCTGAGGGGCGGACGAGTAGCTCCGCTTGTGTTACCTGCTCATGCACCACACCGTTGTCAAGCACCACGATCCAATCGGTGTCGGCGATAGTGGTGACAGTAGTTTTGCCGCGTGCAAGACGTGCCAATGCCGCTTTGACGGGGGCGAAATGTCGACCGTCACTGTCGCAGCTGCAAGCGGCCTGTACGAGCTTTTGTGCGCCGTATGACTCTTCCACCCGTGAGTGCATCGCACCCACGTTGTCTTGACTTGCTTTGACGATCAAACGCCTCCGGAGGCTGATCGAGCGCAACACGAAGGGCGACGCCGCTACTAAAAAAACAGTCATCAGCATGAGCTGCCAGTTGTGCCAAAAAGTGACAGCCAAGAGTGCCACGGCCAGCATCGAATCACGCACCAACACCATGAAAGATTCCGTGGCACCGGATAGTGCAATGGTGTCTTTGTTGACGAACTTGACACTCATCCGACCTATAGAAAACATCTGATACTGCGGAGCCCGAGAAAAAAACGAGTTCCTGAGCGTTACCAATACGTTTTGGCTCATCCGCGCCATCACGACCATACTGCTAACTGAACTCACCGCCGAAAAAAGCGAAACGCCCAAAAGCATCACCGGCCCCGCGAACACGGCCCATCGCTGTCCTTGACAGAACCCGAGATCGGTGAGATGCCCCAAAATCATGGCGATCGCCGAGGAAGTGCACGCAGTCACGAGCAGCAAAACCACGGAGGCATCGAACAGCCCCTTGGTGGCTCCCAAATAGACGTTGAACCGCACCAAGAGGGGGACGAACCAGAAAGTGAGATAGGAAAGCGGAGATCTCACGGCTCATCTCCCACAAGAGTCAATCGCTGTATAGAGACGCGCGAAGAGTCCCTGTCGGGCGAGTAGTTCGGCTTTGGTACCAACCTCGACGATCGCACCGTTATCCATGGCGAAGATGCGGTCGGCATTCTCGACGGTCGAGAAGCGGTGCGCCACGACGAACACCGTCCTTCCCTTGGTGAGAACATCAATGGCCTGCTTCACGGCCGACTCGGCTTCGGAGTCGAGCGCTGACGTCGCCTCGTCGAGAATCAGAACCGGCGCATCCTTGAGGATCGCCCTCGCGATGGAAAGGCGCTGCTTCTGTCCTCCGGACAAGAGCCCACTGCCCTCCCCTACGCGAGCGTTCAAGCCATCGGGGAGCGAAGCGACGAAGTCCTTGAGCGCCGCGGCGTCCAAAGCCGCCCAGACGGCCTCGTTCGAAACGTTCGGAAGGCCATAGGTGAGGTTCTCGCGGATGGTTGCGTCAAGGAGCACCACGTCCTGCGAGACGATCGAGATCTGCCTGCGCAGACTTTCAAGCGTTAGATTCCGGATGTCATGACCGTCCAAAGTGATCCGTCCCTCTGTCGGTTCCCAGAACCGCGGAATGAGGTTTACGATCGAGGTCTTCCCCGATCCCGATTGACCGACTAACGCAACATGTTCGCCGGGTTTGATGGTGAGATTGATGTCCTGGAGCGCAAACTCCGTCTGCCCTGGATATTTCAGAAAGACGTGTTCAAATCGAATTTCGCCTTTAGCTCGGTCTAAATTGATCGTGCCTTTGTCCAATTCAGGCTCAGCATCGAGCATTTCAAAAATGCTTTTGGCTGCCGTTGACATCGCCGCAAACGTACCGTTTAATCCTGAAAGCGCTTGTATCGGCGTTCTCAGCAAAAGCAAGGCTGCGAGAAATGTGATGAATTCGCCGAAAGTCAGCAGTCCCTGCTGAGCTTGAAAAAGTGCGGCGCCGACAACAAACGCGATCGCCACCATCGTGAGCATCTGCGTGAGCGGCGTTGAAAGACTCTGCGTCTGAATGGTCTTCATGGCCAGACTGCGAATACGGCCGTTGATCTGAGCAAATCGCTCGTCCTCAAAGTCGTAGGTACCCGCAACCTTCACAATGCGCGCAGCGCCGTAAGATTCCTGCACACGCGAAATCATGGCGGCCAATGCTTCTTGCGAACGCTTGACGATCATGCGCATGCGGCGGCTGATCGCACGAAGAATGAATGCCAGCCCCGGAGCAATAACGAACGCCACAAGCGTGAGCTGCCAGTTGTGCCAGAAGAGAACTGCCAGCAACGCAATCACTTGGACGATATCGCGCACCAAAACAATGATTGAATTCGTTGCGCCGCTCAAAGCAATGTTGGCTTCATTTACGAATTTGGAAGAAACCGTTCCGGTCGAAAACTGTTGATACGCCTCCGCCGGCCAATGCAGCATCCGTTCAAAAAGCTCAATTCGCAAGGTAACCAGCACAGACTGCGACACCTTTGCCATCAAAATAGAACTCATCACGGTAGAAACCGCAAACAGCAGCGATACACCGATCAAAGCTGCCGGCGCCGCGAAGATCACCCACTTTTCTTCCTGATAAAAACCAAGATCGGTGAGTTTGCCCAAAAGCGTCGCCGTGAGGGACGACATGCTTGCCGCGCCAATGAGAAAGATGCAGGCGAGCGCAATGAGCCCCTTATATGGGAGAAGCATGCGAAAGAGGCGGATGAGATCCGCATCCAGACCATTTGCAAAAACGCGCCGCAGGAAGTTCATGCCGCATCCTCCTGCTCGCCCTTGGCACTTATGCCCTGAAGACGACAGAGCTTCGCGAAGAGACCGTTTCGCTCAATAAGTTCCTGCCAGCTTCCGGACTCAACGATCCGGCCGTCTGTCAATGCCAGAATTTGATCTGCATGCTCAATTGTGGTCAGGCGATGCGCAACGATCAGCGTGATGCGTCCGGCCATGAGACGCGTTAAAGCCTCTTTAATCTGCGCTTCCGACACACCGTCAAGGGCAGACGTTGGTTCATCCAGAATCAGAATGGGGGCGTTCTTCAGGAAAGCTCGTGCAATAGAAATCCGCTGTTTCTGCCCGCCGGAAAGACGATCTCCAGCCTCACCCACCGGTGTGTCCAGCCCTTGCGGAAGACTTTCCACAAAGTCGGTTAAAGCAGCATCTGCTACTGCGCGCCCAATATCTTCATCCGAAGCGTTCGGACAACCATAAGTGATGTTTGCGCGAATCGTGTCGTCAAACATCAGCACGTCTTGCGAAACGATGGCTATTTGGCTTCTTAAGCTTGACAAGGTATAGCGTTGTGCATCAACGCCATTAATAAGAATCCGTCCTGATGTTGGATTCCAAAACCTCGGAAGCATATTGACGATGGTCGTCTTCCCCGATCCCGAGAGCCCAACGAGAGCAATAGCCCTGCCTTTTTCAATGGCAAAGGAAACCGATTCCACAGCATCCCGTTCTGCCCCCGGATACCGCAGACCGACGCTGTCAAAGACAACATTCTTTATGTCTTTAGACAACTGCTCCGTACCTTGATCAGGCTCTTCCTGCAAGTCAAGTGTTGCAAAGAGACTTTCCGCGGCCACCGTCATCATCACAAAAGATGCATTCAGGCCTGCCAAATGTCTCAAAGGCGGCATGATGAGGAGAAGCGCAGCCAGAAACGTCACGAATTCACCAATTGTGAGAAGACCCGCCTGCGTCTGGTACATCGCGATCGTGAGCACTACGGCAATACCCGTCATGCAGAGAAGCTGCGTGAGGGGCGTCCCCAAGGATGAAGCCTTGGTCATGCGAATCATCAGATCCTTAATGTCGGCATTCAATCTGGCAAAGCGAGATGTTTCCTGCTCGTAAGCATTTGAGATCTTCACCAAACGCTCGGCACCATAGGTTTCCTTGACTCGCACCAACAGCTCAGCAATGTTGGCCTGACTTGAGCTCATCACCTTTTTCATCTTGGCGCTGATATATCGCAGGAGCCAAACCACAAAAGGTCCAATCACCAAGGCAATCATGGCAAGCTCCCAGTTGTGCCAGAAAAGAACAACTGTGAGCGCAGCGACCTGAATGCTGTCCCGCACCAGAGTGATCGCAGACTTGGCTGCATTGCTGAGCGCAAAGTTCGCTTCAAAGACGAATTTGGAAGTCACCAAACCAGTTGAATTCGTCTGATAGGTTTCTGCCGGCCAATGCAGCATGCGGTGAAATATTTGGCGTCGCAGCTCAGCCAAAATGGACTGAGAGACCTGCCCGAGCAGATAGTTGCTGCCGAACATGCTCCCGCCGTGGAGAAGCGAAATGAGGATCAGCCCGATCGGAGCCGCAAGCACCACCCAAGCCTGCTGCTGATAAAAGCCAGCATCGGTGAGCCGCCCCAAAAGGGTCGCAATAAGCGATGAGGAAAGACCGGCGGTCAGCATGCAGCAGACAGCCAGACCGATCTTTCCCTTATAAGCGGGAAGATACTTCGCCAATCGAATCAAATTCGGGTTCTTGAAACGTTCAAAAGCGGCGAAAAGACGGCAAGTAATGTTGCTACCTGCCATCAGACAAGATCTCCTTTGCCTGTTTTTTTAGCTTCGGCTGCCCGTACCCAGCGACGCACAGTAGCCTGTGCAACTCCCATTTCACATTCAATGGCCGACCAACTCATGCCGCTCTGACGCATGGTCACGCAGCGAAGCTTGAAATCTTCCGAATAGCGAAACTGCGTCTTTGAAAGCTCAGTTTTAAACTTGCCGGCCAAAAAGCTTTTTGCCCAGTCACGGACCGTGTTGGGATTCAGCTCCAAGATGTCTGCAACCTTCGAATAGCCCAGCCCACAGTTAAAAAGGACAAGCGCATCCCTCCGCTTCTTGTCAGAAGGGAAGTCAGGCCGTTCACGCTCAGTGCTGACTGCGGCAGTTAGTACAGATGATGATGGATTGATTTGAGCTGCTGGCATCTATATTTACATCGTTTGAAGGACACTCAAACTCAATGCCCGATCTGCCGTGAAGAAGAACGGGATGCCAGCATGTTAGGTGAGTAATCGAAGTATTCAAATCCGTCAATATTTGAATAATTCCTTGTTTTCCACAAATATCAATACAATAGCGAAACTACAAGTTTATTAGTAAATTCTATTGTTGCCCCCCCCCCACAAATTTCCCCTATAGCCACTTAGCCGATCATTGTTATGTGCAATGACGATCAGTTCAGAAGGTAAACTATCAAAACTATTTCTATAAACAGCATTAATGCCTAAATAACTGGATATCAATGGTTTTGAAGTTGAGCAAAAAACCAACACTTTCATCAAAACTCCAGATTAATTTCAAATTCGTTATTGTCCTTTGTTTACCAATTACTTAGCGCCGTAATAACAATTTCTCAATAAAAATAATCTGTTAGCTTCGCCAACCTCACCTTAGAATGCGAATCATTCTCATCATTAAGGTTGTCTGCAGTCTACAAACGCAGACCGCTTTGTCAACGGAGATTGGCATGAGCCCTTCTAATATTTACCACTCCCCCCATTTTTCATTTCGTCCTCTCGTACTGACGATATCTTTTCTATTTGCAGGAATGAATAGTGCTGCCGCAGCTGAAGATTCGACTCCCAAAGCGACTTACATTGATACACAGCCCATTGTCGTAACGGCTACCCGAACCACTCAGCCCCTCTCTCAGGCCGCAAGCTCACTCAGCGTGCTCACAGAGCAGGATATTCAGGAAGATCAGCCTGTTACTTTGGGCGAACTGCTTTTAGATATTCCTAACGTTGACGTTCTTGACTTTGCCTACATATCGTCGCAAATTTCAATCCGAGGATCGAACTCCTCTCAAATTACGTATTTGATTGACGGAATGCGTCAGGACGACCAAACAATGGCCGGCAACCGTCCAAGCGGCATTTTCATTGATCCGGAAATTCTTAAACAAGTTGAAGTCAAGCACGGCGGCGGCAGCGCGCTTTACGGCAACGGCGGTATTGGCGGCACATTGGCCGTCACCACAATGAACGCCAATGATTTCCTGAAGGGAACCGATCGAAACTTTGGGGCCAAAGTCAAGGCCGGCTACACCTCAGACAATCTGGAATGGCAAAAGAGCGCTTACGCATTCGGCCGCTCCAATCAGTGGGACGTCGTCTTTGGGGTTTCACGCCGTGACTCGGGTGCTTCCACCAACTCACTGACCGGCAAACGAAGCAAAGCCGATATCGATGCCTACAGCACAGCAGCATTCGGCAAAGCCTCCTTCATGCCTAACGATGCCAACGTGCTGAGCCTCTCATACAATTTTGACCGTGCAAATTCTGAAAGCGATACGTTCTATCGCTATGAACAGCAACGCGTCACCGGCAAATGGGAGTTCGAACGAGGCGACCTCTGGAATCTCACCGCAGCCCTTCAATACGCCCACTCCAAATTCCACTACGTCAATCCTGATCCTTGGCGCGGCATCAATTCCAAAGATAAATTCGACTCCGTGAGCGGAAATGTGCAGAACACCTCCTACCTTAGCGGACTCGGCCGGCATGCCGTCACCTATGGGTTCGATTTTTCAAAGACATCGCAAAGCGGCTTAGTTTTAGATCAAACGACAAACGAATGGGACAAAGATTCAACTCGTCCGGACGCTGACGGTTTTGACGGCGGCTTCTTCGTTGAGGACGAATATAAGATCAACGGCCTTTTCTCCGTGGTACCCGTCGTACGCTTCAACTACTTCAAGCGCGAATCGAATACCGGTTTCCCTTCGCTTTCCGACTCCAAAGTAACGCCTGGCATCACGCTGAAGATGACGCCCTATGAATCTTTGCTGGTCTGGGGGTCCGTACATACCGGTTACCGTCCGCCAATGCTCGATGAAATGTACTTCTACAGCACAGACTATGGTCAGAATGTTGAGGTCATCAATAATCCCAATCTGAAGCCTGAAAAATCCACGAACTACGAAGTCGGCATGAGCGGCCTGTTCGGCGATCTTCTCACTGAGAATGACCATCTTTCCTGGCGAGTTGCGATCTTCTATGACGACGTCAAGGACTTCATTTCGGTTCAGGATAATATGCTCGAATGGTGGCAAGGCGGCATGGTCGGACCGATCAAGTACCAAACGGTGAACTACGGCCACGTTGTCAACAAGGGTGCTGAGCTCTCCGGCACCTATGAACTCAACGGTTTTAAAGCCTCCGCTTCATACGGTTATCTGCATTCTGAAGATAAGGAAACCGGCGAACGGCTGGGCGGAGTTACGCCTCAGAGCGCCAATCTGCGGCTGAGCTACAAAATTGCAGCTGCCCAACTTGAGCCTTGGTACCGGCTCCATTGGGCCAAGGGCGGCGATACCGTTCCGTTCCCAGGATATGCAGCAACCCATTTGGATGACTACACCCTGCACTCCGTAGGCATCAACTGGACGCCGAAGATTCCGAATTACTTCAACATTCAGGCAGGTCTCGCCGTCACTAACCTGACAAATGAGAAGTACGTTGCGCTGTTCGGCATGCGTGAGAACAACGTGGGTTATGCTCGAGGCTTCCGTGCCTGGCTCTCGGCCCAGTTCTAATTTCACCTGAAAAAGTCTGCCGAAAGCGGTCTCCCCGAACCGCTTTCGGCACAGCACCATTCAAGCACAAGCATGTTCCTTAATCCGCGTCCGAGCGGCTTATGCCGTCTTATCACGCAGTATCTTTTTACCCGCAGTCAATGGCGCTTGTGGGGACTTTTTGCCATCGTTCTTGCGGCATACGCATTCAATATCAAGCTTGCTGTTCTCTATAACGATTGGAACGGACGGTTCTTTAACGCACTTCAGGCGGTCAATCGCGATGCGATCTTCCGAGAACTTTTTTATTTCATAGGGCTTGCCGCCGTCATCATCGTACTGCTCGTCTGGGCTGGCTATGTCAAGGACCGCTTGGCGCTTGCGCTGCGCCGCGACCTTACGCAGATTTTCTTCAAACGCTGGCTATCTCCGGAAAGCGCTCACTATCTGCTGCGCGAGAGCGGCCGAGAACCCGATAACCCAGACCAACGCGTGACGGAGGATGTTCGGCAGCTCGTCAATCTTTCCGTCGATCTTCTGGTGAGTTTTTACGACGCCATGCTCACGATCGGCAGTTTTTCAGTCATCCTTTGGCAGCTCTCAGGCTCTGCTGAATTGTTCGGCATCACGATCCCCGGCTACATGTTCTGGGTCTGCATCCTCTATACGATCGTTGCTACATGGATTACACACCTCATCGGACACAAGCTTAAAGGCCTCAACATCAATGCTCAGCATATGGAGGCGAATCTGCGTGCTGCCTTGATGGAAAAACGCCGTCATGCAGATGCCATCGCCGGGGCTCATGCTGAGGCTGTGGAGGAAGCCGGTCTGGTCGAGCGCTTCCGGCAGCTTCTCTCTGTCCTCATTGCGTTGGTAAAACGAAAGCGAGACCTCAACCTCTTCACGGTCGGCGTCGGACAATTCACACACCTCGCTCCCATTTTTTTCGCGCTGCCGAGTTTTTTCGCCGGCATCATCCAATTGGGCGGACTCATGCAGATCAGGGGCGCCTTCAATGACGTGGCACGGTCACTCTCATGGATCATCATGTCCTACGACGATCTGGCTGCCCTTGCGGCCGCTTATGAGCGTCTTCGCCGTCTTGAAGCAGGGCTCTCCGAAGCGGACGATCAACGCCAAGCTTTGGAGAAACGATGTCAGGACAATTCATGCACTGGTCTCACCGCGGCCCTTGATCTCATCGTTCCAAACGGAAAAAACATCAGCCGCGTGCCCGTCCATCTCAAACTCGTCCCGGGCAGCTTCACCATCGTCTGCGGCCCATCTGGCATCGGAAAATCCACGCTTCTCAAAGTCCTTTCAGGTTTCGCCGGAAATTACGAAGGTAAACTCTCTGAACGCGGATCCATCTTCTGGATGCCGCAGCAGCCTTATTTGCCAAAAGGAGAGCTCATCGCTGCGCTCACCTATCCGCAAAGTCCTGAAACGATCACGGAACAGGCAGCGCAGGAACTGCTCAGTGCCGCACACCTCGACCATCTCAAAGAAAAGCTTTACGACTCGGGCGACTGGTCTGCACTGCTTTCCGGCGGTGAACAGCAGCGGCTTTCTTTGCTGCGGGCTCTTATTGTCAAACCTGACATCCTGCTTCTCGACGAAATGACGAGCGGCCTTGATCCGGTCAATGCACACTGGATGATTGCCTTGCTCAAGGCGAAACTCCCTCAGACCGCAATCCTTCTCGTCACACATCAGCAATCGCTTTGGCCGCTTGCGGACCACATCATCAACCTCCAAGGACCAGCTCATGGGCAATCCGTTCATTCCGTTTCCCAGATGTGAAAACATCATCATCGTCGGCGATGCCGCCGCTGAATATCTCGGTGCACTGCGCATCTATGGCCGCGGCTTGATTGGCGGCGACGTACCATCCATGGAACTTCTCCATCCGATGGAAAAGCACCTTGAATGCGTTTCGTGCTTTTTGAATGACCCAACACAGGTGCTCATGCCGGCGGTGCGGCGCATGAAAGCCGATTTTGTTGTGCTTGAAGAAAACGGATCTGCCGACTTCAATCCTGCAGCGGGCCGAGAAGCACTCGAAAAAGAAGGCATCTCAGTCAAAATTCTTGACGTGCGGGGATCAACGGAATCGGTTCTGCGCCGTGCCGGCAAACTTTTCGGCGAGGAAAAACAAGCCGAACGCATTATTCGTGAACGAACGGAACGACTGGCAGCACTCGACGATGTGCGCAAATCCATTCGTAAGGGACAAAAGGCCGCAATTTTTCTGGCGATCCGCAGTCCGGTTCGCCATGAAAGCTATGTCTTCCGGATCTCTGAACGCAGTGCACTCTCTCAACTGCTCACAAACACTTTTGCAATAGAGAACATCAATGTTCGGCCAAATGCCGAAGAACGCATCCCTGGCATTCAGGAACTCGATGACCTCGCCGACCTCTTCGAAAAGAACCCGGACCTCATCGTCTATACCGGCGATGCGGCCGCTTGCGGCCAAAAAACAGCTGAATTCATCCGGAAACACCCCCAATTCGCCGAATGCAATGCGGTAAAGAATGGGCGCATTTACGGCGCACCGTATTACTGTCATGCGCTCGACTTGAGACGCCATGAAATACTTGAAGCATGGAGCGATGTATTGGCCGACTAACCGCTGAAGTAACGGCGTTTTGATCCTGTCAGACCGCCGCTTTGCCGCTCCGCCTTGGGCTCGCGCAAGACCGAGCGGCTGTCGCGCCCGCTATAAATCATTTTCTGACGCAGCACGTCTGCGGTCAGGGTCCAGACGACTCCGGCTCCATCGCTTGACAAACATGCACCCCTCCCGCAGGCATTCTTGAGATGTGCCAAAGTGGGGAATCAGCCTGTGCGGCCTCCAGCAGAAATCAGGAGGTCCTCACGGCCCGAAATTGCTTTGCCCCCTCTCTAACCTTCCTCATTCGCAGTCCATTGGGCTGCAATGAATGCCCTCAACGTTCTCTGATCTCTTGGATTTCTGGATGAATTGTCAGATGCACGACCTGGCATTATTTTTCGAAAATACCAACCATTAGAAGCGACTCAACTTTTCCCATATCGAAGATTTATTCAATCTCAGCTGACAGGCAGCCGAAGCTGTGCTCCAAGCCGTCGCAGACGCCGCTGCACAATGCTGCCGCTTATTAAAGCCTGTGAAATGACCGTTTCCAACGGTGTTGTCTTCAACATACCCCAGCAATAGAAAATTCATTCCTATAGCACGAAAAACTCTTATATACGCATTACTATCAATTACGAATATTCAGAACACTTTTGCTTTGATTAAAACCAGATTTTATCTTCTTTAATAAAAAAGGGGCGCAATCGCAATCATCGATTCAAACATTTAAAACTTATCCGACACCTTGATTTCTCTAAAAACACATATAACAAAAGGCGAACACCTAAAACTCAAGGCCATTCACTCACACACAAGAATTACCATCAGTCTACATTATTTTTTCGCCCCCTTAAGACTGTATTCATATACATATTGACTAACATCCTCATCCTTTCTAATAAGGGTGTCATATAACTTATATGCAAGTCTACGATTGAGCGTTCCTTCATATTGAAATTGATATTTCAGCCCTTTAGCTTTATTAAGCGGGTCCTCATTAAAGGATTGAGCTTCTTGCATTTGTGCGAAAACTTTCCCAGATCGATTGACACAAACCTCTAATCGGGGAGGGAAAACTTTATTCGCAAACATTAAAGGATGATATTTATACATTTCCGGCGTCATATAATCCTTCAGCTTAGGGTAAGCTTTAATCATTGTGTAGAAATTAGTTCTGATTTCATCGATTTTTTTAGAATCAACGGACCAAGCATTGCCGCCAGGAAGACCGTACAAAAAATAAAAATACTCCATATCAAAACTATGATTATAGGCGACATCAAATACAGATATTTCTTGTTTATGAAATGGATTAGATGCCACACACGAAACAAAATATCCCCAGAAGCGAGATAAAAATCCATCATAGAATTCATTTTTCAATGAAGAAGATTTAGCATGATAATATCTCATATAATGAGCAAGGAGCTCTTTTTCATTTTTGGCAACAACTAAATTTTCTTTATTCCACAACTCAAGATCATTAACTGTCAGAGGCCAATTCAAAGGGCTGAGTCCCTTAACAGCAGCATCAACTTTAGGATCCAACATCCCACATGCTCCATTCAGGGAAAAAGCCGCCAAAATGAGAATTAGAATTTGCTTCTTAATACTTACTGTCATAAGATAATCCAAAATCAAATTTAAACATTGCATAAAATGTTTTATATCTCGACTTAATTCTATTACCTTCTCATCACCTATCTTCACCTTCAAAAGCACATAATATAAAAATTCTAACCAGCGACAGATCGATCAATTGGATCTTAAACGAATATGATTTAATATCCATGGATAAGTCAAAATCTAAAGATTCATGCTTCTGCTCAATAACATCAATCCGACCATGTGATGCTTACACTATATAAACAGGCGGCGCTCAATAGTTGATGCCGCATACAGAACCATTTTGCGTTCCTATATTTTAAATATTATTTGTTCTTTGGCTCATTTGTATACCGCTTTAATCATCTTACTGCGGCAAAGAACGCGCATACAACTGCCTTAGATACCTAACAGGGGCTGGGTTCCAATCTTTAAAAATAGTTGCCGCAGCCAAACGTGTAAACTAGAAGAGCACAGTTAAGTGCCGCATCCGCGATACGTCTGCAATTTGGTGCTGGTTATGTTTGCACGCAGTACAGCCATCTGCCCCTCAGAGCATTGAAGGTGCAGTCAGGCATCAGAATCTGCCGGAGCCTGTTTTTTTAAATTTATCGCTCGGAAAATGCTGTGAAATTAGTGCCGTGCTGTTCTCAAATAAGGAAGCAGCACGACGAAAATTTAAGGTTGAAACACAATAGTTTTTTGAAAGTAAACCTTAATGTTACGCCCTTGATGATAAATAGGCGCAAACTTCATTTTCTTTACTGCCTCGACAGCAGCCTCTTTGAAACCTAGATCCGGGATATTTCGGGTGATTATCTCTGTGGTTTCAACCTGTCCGTCGAGTCCTACCAAGAATTTCACCCGCACCCGTACGACCTTGTTGAAGCCAATGGAACGAGCTGCCCGCGGATACCTTGGCGCTGCCTCTGAAAGGATTTTGTACGAGATGCCGCCGGAACCCAATGCCGTATAGGAGCCGTCACCGTTCGCAATGAAATTGCCGCTGCCGAAAGCCGTTCCTTGCCCATCCCCCACTCCGGATCCTTCGGTCTGAGCTTTGCCGTCAGCCGTTCCGCTCGCTCCAACTGCACCGCCGGAGCCTGCGCTGACATGCTTAGTCTTGCCGTCTTTGCCATCCGTTTCGGAAGCGGAAGCTTTTTCTTTAAGCGGTGCGGGCTTTTGGGTTTCGCCTTTATAAGCTTTGCCTTCCGAGTTTTCTCTTTTGGGTTTGCTGACCGGCTTTATGTTTTTGGAAACTTGGGGCTGAGGATTCTGCCTTTTTAGAATAGGCTTTGCCTGCGCAGACTTCACCTGCTCATCCCCCGAATCTGCTGTTGGCTGTGTCGATGTCAGCTCAGGCGCTTTGGGAGTGGGCTTCGAATCCAATGAAGTCTCAGCGGCAGCGGCTTTCGGAGGCTCGTCCAGTGTCTCTCCTTCTGTT
>ULTC01065782.1_pt1 | contig 13256 bp, 6 predicted proteins | sample 1957091 | NCBI WGS metagenome assembly ULTC01 (sample SAMEA4835720, study PRJEB28245) | human gut metagenome | biome: gut microbiome; material: fecal sample | place: Denmark | collected 2008 | reverse complement strand
TTTTCGATTTTCTTAATCATCATGTTCAGGCAGAATACCACTACATGGTCACCCGGCTGTATCAGGGTGTTACCCATAACCACAACGCCTTCCCCCTGGCGGATAAGTCCGCCGATGGTGGCTCCTTTCGGGAGGCCGAGGTCTTTTACCGGATGTTTGGTAATCTTCGAGCCGGCCTTAACGGTAAATTCCGCTACATCGGCATTGGCAAAGGTCAGGCATTTCACGTTGCTGACGTCCGCATCCAGCATCATCTGGTAGATGTGGCTGGCAGCAATCATCTTTTTGTTGATGACGGTGCCGATGTCAAGGCTTTCGGCCATGCCTATGTAGTCGATGTTCTCCACTTCCGCTACGGTTTTGCTGACTCCCATGCGTTTGGCGGCAAGGCAGGCCAGGATATTAGTCTCCGAGTTGCCGGTCAAGGCAACGAAGGCTTCCGTATTTTTCAGTCCCTCTTCCACAAGCAGGTCCATATCCCGTCCGTCGCCATTGATAATCATGGTACGGTCGTCAAGCAGCTCGGTCAGGCGGTTGCAGCGGTTCAGGTCGTTGTCCACGATTTTCACCTGCATGTAGTCCGGGACATATTGGGCGGTGCGTACGGCAATCCGGCTTCCACCCATAATCATTACGTTGCGCACATCGGCATAATCTTCCTTGCCGGCTATTTTGCGGATGTAGGGGACGTATTTTCGTGTGGTGGTGAAGTATACGATGTCATGTAGCTTGATGGTATCGTCACCACGGGGAATCAGTGTTTCGCTTCCCCGTTTGATGGCTACCACGTGATAGGGCAGCTCCGGTCCGCCCAACTCATGGAGGGGGATGTTCAGTATCTCGGCTTTTTCGCGCATCTTGGTGCCTATCAGTATCAAGGCTCCTCCGCAGAATTCCCACCATTGGCGTACCCAGCTCATGCGGATGGAGGACACGATTTCCTTGGCGGCAAGCATTTCCGGGTAGATGAGTGAATCGACGCCCAGCTTCTGGAAAAATTCCTTGTTTTTGGGCAGCAGGTATTCGTAGTTGTCAATACGGGCTACGGTCTTCTGTGCTCCCAGATTGTTGGCAAGCATGCATGCGGTCATGTTCCGGCTTTCATCGGGGGTGACGGCTATGAACAGGTCGGCTTCTCCCACTCCCACTTCTTTCAAGCCTTTTATGGAGGTAGGGGAAGCTGTAGCCGTCATCAAGTCAAAGTTGGAGTTCAGTGTGCTCAACTTCTCTTCGTTGTCGTCCATCAGAATGATGTCCTGCTTCTCGCGGGACAGCAACTTGGCCAAGTGTGTGCCTACTGCGCCGGCACCTGCAATAATTATTTTCACTTTTAGTTCGCTGATAGTTGGTAATTAATAGTTGACCTATGGGGTAAATGCTCAAACTGTCAATTTTCAACTATCAATTATCAATTGATTATAGATTCCTTCTTCGTCCATTCCGCAAAGATGGTGCAACTCTTGTATGGTGCCGTGTTCTATGAAGGCATCGGGTACACCGATACGTCTGAAATGGGGAATATAGTCATTGTCCGCCATGAACTCCAGTATGGCACTGCCCATTCCTCCTTTTTTGACACCGTCTTCTATGGTGACGACATGCTGGAAGTTGAGTCCCACCTCGTGCAGCAGGGCTTCGTCGAGCGGCTTGAGAAAACGCAGGTCGTAGTGGGCTATGGAGATTCCTTTGTCCTTCTCCGCACGCTCTATGGCACGTGCGGCCACGTTGCCTATGGGACCGAGGGTGATGACTGCCAGGTCTTTGCCTTCTTTCAGTCTGCGCCCTTTGCCTACGGGGATTTCTTCCAGCGGACATTTCCAATCCAGCAATACGCCGCGTCCGCGGGGATAGCGGATGACGAACGGACCTTGGTCCGGCAACTGTGCCGTGTACATCAGGCGGCGCAATTCATGTTCGTCCATCGGTGAAGATATGGTCAGGTTGGGAATCGGACGGAAATAGGCCAGGTCGAAAACTCCATGGTGTGTCGGTCCGTCTTCTCCTACCAGTCCGGCGCGGTCTAGGCAAAGTACGACGGGGAGGCGGAGCAGGGCGATGTCATGGATGACATTATCGTATGCCCGCTGCATGAAGGAGGAGTAGATGTTGCAGAAAGGCTGCATTCCTTCTTTAGCCATACCGCCCGAGAAAGTGGCTGCATGCCCTTCGGCAATACCCACATCGAAGGCACGGTCGGGCATGGTGTCCATCAGCTTGTTCATAGAGCAGCCGGTGGGCATGGCGGGGGGTACTCCGACGATTTTCGGATTTTCCTTTGCCAGTTCTACCAGCGTTTCCCCAAACACGTCCTGGAAAAGCGGAGGCAAATTGCTGGTATCCGCCTTGAGGCGTTCTCCGGTTTCCGGATCGAATTTGCCCGGTGCATGCCAGATATCCGGATTCTTCTCGGCAGGTTCGAAGCCTTTTCCTTTCACAGTGTGCAGATGCAGTATTTTCGGTCCCTGCATATCTTTGATGTCCCGCAGGACACGGGCTATGTTTTTCACATCGTGTCCATTGATAGGGCCGAAGTAGCGGATGTTCATCCCTTCAAAGATATTCTGCTGCTGGGCGGCCATTGATTTCAGGCTGTTGGCGAAGCGAATCAGCGCTTTGCGGCGGTCCTCGTTCAAAAGTCCCATTTTGAACAGCAGTCTGGATGTCTTGAAGCGCAGCTGGTTATAGCGGTTGCTGGTAGTCAGGTTGAAAAGGTACTGCTTCATGCCACCTACACTTCTGTCTATCGACATGTCATTGTCGTTGAGAATGATAAGAAGGTTGTTGGGGGTGGACGAAGCGTTGTTCAGTCCTTCGAAAGCCAGGCCGCCGCTCATGCTTCCATCACCGATGACGGCGACCACATGGCGGTCTTTCTCGCCTTTTTCGGCAGCGGCAACAGCCATGCCAAGAGCGGCGGAGATTGAATTTGACGCATGTCCGCAGGTGAATGTGTCATAATCGCTTTCCTCTGGTGAGGGAAAAGGACGAACTCCCTTGAATTTACGGTTGGTGGAGAATGCTTCACGGCGTCCGGTCAGTATCTTGTGCCCGTACGCCTGATGGCCTACATCCCAGACTATGCGGTCGTACGGAGTATTGAATACGTAGTGCAGGGCAACGGTCAGCTCTACCGTGCCCAGACTGGCTGCGAAATGTCCGGGGTTGCACGAAACCTCTTTTATAATGTCTTGCCTCAATTCTTTACAGACTTCAGGAAGCTCTTCTACGCTGAGTTGGCGTAAATCCTTGGGAAATGTAATGGTGTTAAGCAAGTTATATGTTGTTGGTTCTGTTCTCATTTCTAATCTGAAGATTACAAAATGCAAAAATAGCAAAAGAAAACGGATGGCGGGAAGTTTTAGAAGGAAAAAAAGCCTCTTTTGTTCACTTCTGTTTTTACTTTCTCTTTGCATACGCCACATTTCTCGTTCCGCCTGCCTATAGTTAAGGGAAAAGATGCCTGATATTAAATCGTTCCTCCATGGAGAAAATATTGTTCCATCCTGTAGAAAAAATCGTTCCACCATGGTGGAACGATTTTTTCTACATATAGGAATGATTTAGTGTTAGTAGACAAGGATATTAATCCTTCCAAAGATTGACTTTTATTCTCGCACGTGACCGTCTGTGATAAGAGCTGCTCTACACTTGATGTTTGTTGAAAAATGCAATTTTATAAATTATTTATTGCAACTTTTTAGAAGCTTTGGTTGTTGTTGATATAATATTATATATATTGCGAAGTGGAATATGTCCTGTTTATCAATATGTTATACAATTCTGAATTGTATGTGATGGTATTCTTGGTTGTAATATGTGTCGGAATGGGGTGTAGTCACGAATTGTTAAATGAATAAACAATGAATGATATGAAGAAAAAGCTTGACTTTAAAGTTTTGGCTATTATGGGCGTAGTGGTTTTTTCCGCTTGCGGTTCTGATAGCGATCTGTTCAACCCGGAAAAGGCGGCAGCTAAGAAAGAGGCACAGTATGCATCGGCTTTTGTGCAGAGGTATGGAGAAATTGCAGTTGATCAGGATTGGGGATTTGGGGTAACACCGACAACGCGTGTTGCTAACACTAATAGCAATCAATGGAAAGATTTTACGGAAGTACCGGGGAGTGTTACGGCTACAGAAAAAGAAGTGGTTACGGAATGGTTTAAAACATATCGGAATCCACAATCCATTGGGGGGGATTGGACCGACTTTTTTGTTCAACATGTAAGTGGCTCACACTCTAATATGGATTTTTTGGTTGCGGCATCAGATGACCATATCAATAATTTTAATGCTACTGAGGGGGCTATAATGCTAATGCAGAATAGTGGAACGTCTTCTTTTGGCTATAGGGCTTCTCTGGATGGTAAAATGCACTATAATTATACTATACAATATATTGAGGGTGCTTATTATGTGGGATTTGACTTTGAAGCTACCGGACAGAACCCAAATCAACAAGTGGCTGCAGATGGGTATTATAGTGATTGGATTGTGAAGATCTCTCCGGCCGTATATACGAATGCGTACAGAATCATAGCAGAAGACCTTGGAGACAGTGATGATTTTGACTTCAACGATGTCGTGTTTGATGTAGCGACCAATGGAGGAGCAACTATCATTACCCTGCAGGCTGCGGGTGGTACTTTGCCTTTGTATATTGAGGTGGGCGGTGATAGCCGTGAAGTTCATGGACTCTTTGGCGTTTCTAATACTACAATGGTAAATACAGGTGCTGGGGCAACTAAGGCTCCGGTGATGTACAGAGTTGACGGTACCGGTGCCGTAAATATCAAAGTGGAAGGTCAAAATGCTGAAGTATATACACTGAAAGCGGAGATAGGCAAAGCGCCGCAGAAGATACGTGTAGAGACAAGATATGAATGGACTGCTGAACGTCAGGATATTAATGATAAATATCCAGGTTTTGCAGATTGGGTGGCTGATCCTACGGCTAATTGGTATTAATAGAATATATAGTATTTTTATTTAAGGCAGATGATATAATGAAAGGTTATATCACCTGCCTTTTTATGTTTCGACCGTTATATATTGAAATTTACTATCTTTGTGGCGTAGCAAGCAGTTGGTACATCATTTTTTTCGAGAAAGTGAATGGTTTATTTATTCCGAGCTTATGAATCTTTATACGCCTGTAGAAGTAGTTTCCAGTATGCCCCTTCTTTCGCAAGAGAATAATCTGTTGCTGATGGGTTCTTGTTTTGCGTCCGAGATGGGGCAAAGGCTGGCGGATGCCAAGTTCCGTTGTGACGTCAATCCTTATGGTGTGCTTTATAATCCGTTTTCCATTTCTGCGGCATTGCGTGAAATCATTGCGGGCAGATGCTACAATGAAAACGATATTTTCCTCTTTCATGAACTTTGGCACAGTGCCATGCATCATGGTAGCTTTTCCTCAGTCTCTGCAGAGGAAACATTGGCAGGTATTAACGGGCGTTTGAAAAGCGCCCATGAAAGGCTGGACCGGTTGGATTGTCTGTTGCTGACTTTCGGCTCTGCCTGGGTTTATGAAAATGAAAAGACGGGAACTGTAGTTGCCAACTGTCATAAGCAACCTGAGTCCTGCTTTACCCGCCGTATGCTTTCTGTCAGTGAAATAGTATCTGACTACACCTCTTTGCTTTCCGGCTTGCTGGCGCGGATTCCCCGGTTGAAAGTATTGTTCACCGTCAGCCCCATCCGCCACGTGCGTGACGGAATGCATGCCAACCAGCTCAGTAAAGCTACCTTGCTGCTTGCCGTGAACCAGTTGCAAGCCACTTTCCCGGAACATGTTTTCTATTTTCCGGCTTATGAGTTGCTGCTCGACGAGCTTCGTGACTATCGCTTCTATGCAGAAGACATGGTGCATCCTTCCGAAACGGCCATTCGCTATGTCTGGGAACGGTTTACCCGGTCGTGTATCTCTGCCGATGCGTTACGGATTATGGAAGAAAGTGAAAATATCCGTAAGATGTTGTCACATAAGCCATTTTATCCCGCTTCAGAAGAGTATAAGCGTTTTTTAGGACAAATTGTGTTAAAAATAGACCAACTTAACAGAAAATACCCGTACTTAGATTTCCAAAAAGAGAGAGAAATATGTCGTATTCGATTGAAAGCATAACCGAAAGTATTGGCGCACGGCGTATGGGAAACGCGCCGGCTACCATAGACTGGCTGCTCACTGACAGCCGTTCCCTGAATTTTCCTGAGGAAACATTATTCTTTGCCTTGACCACCAAGAGAAATGACGGTGCGCGCTATATTGCAGATTTATATGCCCGTGGAGTACGTAATTTTGTGCTTAGCGAAGAAAGCTTTAGATTAATGGACAATGGACAATTGACAATTGACAATGCTATGCAGCGTGATGATGCGCAGTCAATTGTCAATTATCTCATTGTTCCCAACCCGCTGAAAGCCTTGCAAAAACTGGCGGAACAGCATCGGAACCGGTTCCAGATACCGGTCATCGGTATTACGGGAAGCAACGGTAAAACTGTTGTGAAGGAATGGCTGCACCAGTTGCTCAGTCCGGAACGTGCCATTATCCGTTCTCCCCGCAGTTATAACTCCCAGATTGGAGTGCCTTTGTCTGTGTGGCAGATGAACGAACAGTCCGAACTTGCTATTTTTGAAGCCGGTATTTCCGAGCCGGGGGAAATGCGTGCTTTGCAGAACATCATCAAGCCTACCATAGGTATCCTGACCAATATAGGAGGGGCTCACCAGGAAAATTTCTTCTCGTTGCAGGAGAAATGCATGGAGAAGCTGACGCTTTTCAAGAATTGTGATGTAGTGATTTATAATGGTGACGATGAGTTCGTCAGCAACTGTGTGGCGAAGTCCATGCTGTCTGCACGTGAGATTGCGTGGAGCCGGAAAGATATGGAACGTCCTCTATATATAAGTAAGGTGGAGAAACGGGATGACTGTACTGTCATTTCCTATCGCTATCTGGATATGGATAATACGTTTACTCTACCGTTCATAGATGATGCTTCCATCGAGAATTCGCTGAACTGCCTGGCCGCATGCCTCTATCTGATGCTTCCTGCCGAACAGATTACAGAACGTATGGCAAGGCTAGAACCCATCGCCATGCGGCTGGAAGTCAAGGAGGGAAAAAACAACTGTCTGTTGATTAACGACAGTTATAATTCTGACCTTGGCTCATTGGATATTGCACTCGATTTTCTTTACCGCCGTTCGCAAAGTAAGGGATTGAGGCGGACTTTGGTTCTTTCGGATATATTGGAGACCGGTCAGAACACGCCGACACTTTACCGACAAGTGGCACAGCTGGTAAACAGCCGTGGCATTGAACGCATCATAGGTGTAGGAAATGAAATATCTTCCTGCGCTGCACGCTTTAATATAGAGAAGACCTTTTATCCGGATACAGCGGCCTTGATACGTGCCATTCAGCGTGGGGAACTTCGCCTTGAAAACGAAATAATTCTGATTAAGGGTGCACGTAAGTTCGGTTTTGACTCCTTGACGGAAGTATTGGAGAAGAAGGTGCACGAAACCATTCTGGAGGTTAATCTTGGAGCGATGATTGCCAATCTGAACTATTATCGTGGCAAGCTGAAGCCGGAAACAAAGATGGTCTGCATGGTGAAAGCCTCCGCTTACGGTGCAGGTTCTTACGAGATAGCCAAGACCTTGCAGGAACATCATGTCGATTATCTTGCCGTGGCGGTTGCCGACGAAGGCTCCGAACTCCGTAAAGCGGGCATCACTGCGAACATCATTATCATGAATCCTGAGATGACTGCTTTCAAGACCATGTTTGATTACAAGCTGGAACCCGAAGTATATAGCTTCCATCTGCTGGACGCTTTGATTAAAGAAGCGGAAAAGGAAGGTATCACAAACTTCCCCATCCACATAAAGCTGGATACCGGTATGCACCGCCTGGGGTTTGCTCCGGAGGACATGCCCCGGCTGATAGAGCGGCTGAAGGGACAGAATGCCGTGATTGCCCGTTCCGTCTTCTCGCATTTGGTAGGGAGCGATTCGCAACAATTCGACAGTTTTACACGCCGGCAGATAGAAATGTTCGAGAAAGCGTCCATGGAATTGCAGGAGGCTTTTCCGCATAAGATACTTCGCCATATCTGCAATTCCGCAGGTATCGAGCGTTTCCCCGGGGCGCAATTCGATATGGTGCGCCTGGGTATCGGCCTCTATGGTGTCAATCCCATAGACAATTCCATTATGAATAATGTGAGCACGTTGAAGACTACCATCCTCCAGATACGTGATGTTCCCGAAGAGGATACGGTGGGGTATAGCCGGAAAGGGCATCTCACCCGTCCGTCGCGTATAGCGGCTCTTCCCATCGGTTACGCCGACGGCTTGAACCGCCATCTTGGAAATGGACATGCTTATTGTCTTGTAAACGGCCAACGGGCAGCCTATGTAGGGAATATCTGCATGGATGTCTGTATGATTGACGTAACGGACATCGATTGCAAGGAGGGTGACAGTGTGGAAATTTTTGGTGACCATCTGCCTATAACCGTTCTTTCCGATGTACTCGAAACTATTCCTTATGAGGTGTTGACAAGCGTTTCTACGCGGGTAAAACGTATTTATTATCAGGCTAGAAGATAGGGGGCAGGGATTAGGGATTAGGGATTGCGATAAAATTAATCCTTAATCCTTAATCCCTAATCCTTAATTTTCCTATCTTTGCACTATAATTAATCAGATATAACTATGACAAACTTACTTTTATTAGGCTTTCTGCCCAGCGGTTCCGAATGGATAATTATTGCATTGGTCATCTTACTGTTGTTTGGTGGTAAGAAAATTCCCGAATTGATGCGTGGTTTGGGCAAAGGAGTGAAGAGCTTCAAGGATGGCGTGAATGAAGCCAAAGAAGAGATAAACAAGGCTCAGGAAGATTTGGATAAACCGGCTGAAAAGAAATAAAGGAACAAGGGTATTTACTATTTGACAATTTACTATTTACTATTTGATACTCTGAGAAGTTCAGGAGTATGGGTAGGCTTGTTGCCTTTTCCACAGCGCAGCCCAAATAGTAAATAGTAAATTGTCAAATAGTAAATCCCTTTATGTCAGAAAAAGAACTAACCTTTTGGGACCACTTGGACGAGTTGCGCCGGGTGTTGTTTCGTGTACTCGGTGTGTGGTTTGTATTGGCTATCGGTTATTTTATTGCCATGCCTTATCTGTTTGACAATGTGATATTGGCTCCTTGCCATAACGACTTCATTTTCTATGACTTGCTGCGCTGGATAGGGCAGAGACTGGACTTGCAGGATGAATTCTTTACCCAGGAGTTTCATGTGAAGCTCGTCAATATCAATCTTGCCGCACCGTTCTTTGTCCACATGTCTACCGCTTTCTGGATGTCGGTGGTAACGGCTGCTCCTTATATTTTCTATGAAATCTGGCGCTTTGTAAGCCCTGCACTCTATCCAAACGAGCGTAAAGGGGTGAGGAAAGCGCTGGGTATAGGTACGGTGATGTTCTTCATCGGTGTGTTGCTGGGGTATTTTATGGTCTATCCGCTGACATTGCGTTTCCTTTCCACTTATCAATTGAGCGCAGCCATCGAGAATCAAATTTCCCTGAACTCGTACATCGACAATTTCATGATGCTGGTGCTTTGCATGGGACTGGCATTCGAACTGCCGCTGGTGACATGGCTGCTTTCCCTGCTGGGACTGGTGCACAAGACCTTTTTGCGGAAATACCGCCGTCATGCTGTTGTCATCATTGTTATTGCCTCGGCCATCATTACTCCGACCGGTGACCCGTTTACCTTGACAGTAGTGGCGGTGCCGCTTTATCTGCTCTATGAGTTGAGTATCCTGATGATAAAGGATAAAAAGACTGATGATGAAGCGGAAGAAGTGGAGACAGAGGAATGATGGATTGTGAAGTAAAGGAATATTTTAGTATATTGCTGGAAGCCTGCCACGTTGAGGAAATCTCCTTGGACGTGGCCTATCGGCAATTGCGCGAGTTGCTGGAGCGTTTGTGCCGTACACAGATGCCCGACGGCAGCTTGCAGATGACGGACCTTTCTGCACGTATCAGTTTCGTGGCTTCGAAGGCCGGACTTTCCACCGTGGAACAGAACCGTCTGCATACCTTCCGGCTGACCTCCAATGCTATTCTGAACCGCCAGGCGGAACCGCAACGTGAACAGTTGTTGCGTGATGCCAAGACACTGGCATTCTTTGTCAAGCGCTTGACGGGGGAGGAGATACCTGCCGAACTTTATCGCCTGCTACCCCGTGCGGATGCCACCTATATAGTGGCGCCGCCCGCCAAAGAACGGATAAAGCGCACGCGCGTCTGTTTTCAGTATGCCGATGATACTTATTTATATGTACTGCCCGTAGACACTGTAGCCGATGAGCCGTTGCGTGTCCGTTATAATGTACCTCAGATTAATGAAGAGTTTGCAGAAACTTGCCGGATTCTGTGGCGGCATGCCCAGGTCAATCTGCTGGATGTTACGGTGGACGAAGTCGGCATACTCACCCCTTCCTTTATTATACTTGAGCCCGATTACTTGATAGACATCAGTTCGCTTGCCGAATGCTTCAAGGATTACGGGCATCATCCTGCCAACTATATCCTGGCACGGCTCCAGTCGCCAGACAATACCCGTCCGTTACTGTTGGGTAATATTGCCAACCTCTTTCTGGACGAATGGATTCATGCCAAGGAGGCACCCGATTATTTGGCATGCATGAAGAAGGCCTTCCGTTCTTATCCCATCGAGCTGGCAGCATGTGCCGACCTGCGCGACCGGGAGAAGGAAGCCGAATTCTTTTCCGATTGCAAGCGCCATTTCGACAATATCCACCGGACGGTGACAGAAACATTCCGTGCATCCGGCTATGAGCTCGATAGGACTGATGCCGTGCTGGAACCCTCTTACATCTGTGAAGCATTGGGTTTGCAAGGGCGTCTGGACTACATGCAGCGGGATATGACCTCGTTCATTGAAATGAAGTCCGGTAAGGCGGACGAGTATTCCATCCGTGGTAAGGTGGAGCCTAAAGAAAACAATAAGGTACAGATGTTGCTCTATCAGGCTGTGTTGGAGTATTCTATGGGAATGGACCATCGACGTGTAAAGGCCTACCTGCTCTATACCCGTTATCCGTTGCTTTATCCGGCGCGTCCTTCGTGGGCAATGGTGCGCCGTGTGATGGATGTGCGTAACCGGATTGTAGCCAATGAATATGGCATCCAGTTACGGAATAGCCCACAGTATACGGCAGAGCGCTTGAAAGACATCCATCCTGATACCTTGAATGAGCGCGGTTTGGACAATACCTTGTGGAAACGCTTCCTTTGCCCCTCCATCGATGCCGTAGCGCAACGCATCCGTTCGCTTTCGTCGTTGGAACAAAGCTATTTTTATACGCTCTATAACTTTATAACCAAGGAACTCTATACCTCCAAATCTGGAGATGTGGATTATGAAGGACGTACCGGTGCTGCCGCCCTCTGGCTTTCCACACTGGCTGAGAAATGTGAGGCAGGTGAAATTCTGTACGATTTGGCTATTTGCGAGAATCATGCGGCAGATGCGCATAAACCGTATTTGTCACTCAGAACGAAGCAAATGGTTGCTTCCCGGCAGGAGCGGGTTCTGCCCAATTTCCGTCAGGGTGATGCGGTGGTTCTTTACGAACGGAATACGGATACCGACAACGTTACCAACAAGATGGTGTTTAAAGGTAATATAGAGCGCATATCCGATAACGAGGTCTGTATCCGTCTTCGTGCCACTCAGCAGAATGCGGGTGTATTGCCTGCTGCTAGCCTTTATGCCATAGAGCACGACTATATGGACACCTCCTTTCGTAGCATGTATCTGGGACTTTCCGCTTTCCTTTCTGCCACTCAAAGACGGCGTGATTTGTTGTTGGGGCAGCGCCCTCCCGAGTTCGATGCTTCTTTGGATACTGGTATTGCGACCGCTCCGGATGATTTTTCGCGGATTATTCTAAAAGCGCAGGCTGCCCGCGACTATTTCCTTTTAATCGGTCCGCCGGGTACCGGCAAGACCTCTCGCGCGCTGCGGGGCATGGTAGAAGCCTTTTACCGGGAGGGGAAACAGATTCTACTGCTTTCGTATACCAATCGTGCTGTAGATGAAATCAGTAAGGCGCTGGCTTCCATTGAGCCTGAAATAGACTTTATCCGTTTAGGCCGTGAGTTGTCTTGCGATGACTCATTCCGCCCGTATCTGATTGAGAATGTGTTGGAACCTTGTGCCACTCGGCGGCAGGTGCAGGAGCGCATTGCCCGTTGCCGTGTTTTTGTCGGTACGGTTGCCACGCTTTCTTCCAAGACCGAACTTTTCCGGTTGAAGACTTTTGATGTAGCGATTGTGGATGAGGCTACCCAAATTTTGGAACCACAACTGCTGGGGTTACTCTGTACCCGCAATCCCGCAGGCGCGGATGCCATCGGCAAATTTATTTTGATAGGTGACCATAAGCAGCTACCCGCAGTGGTCTTGCAGTCGTCCGAGCAGTCGGAAGTGTGTGACGAAGCTTTGCAGGCTATCGGATTGTATAATTTGAAAGATTCCCTTTTCGAACGCCTTTATAGGAATCTCTCCAAGGAAAGTGCCAATCGCCAGGCATCAACCTCTCATTCTTCATCTTTTATCCCTCATCCCTCCTACGACATGCTCTGCCGTCAGGGTCGTATGAATATCGAGGTAGCTTTGTTTCCTAACCGGGCTTTTTACGGTGGTCTGTTGGAACCGGTTGGTCTGCCGCACCAGCAGGGAGAGCTGACTCTTGCTCCTGAGCTGTGTGATTGTGAGTTTGCCGGCTTGCTGACTCGTCGTGTCGCTTTTCTGCCTGCCGCAGTCGAACCGCCGGCACAGTCGGCCAAGATGAACCATTCGGAGGCGCGGATTGTGGCACGGTTGGCAGCGGCTATCTATCGGCAGTATGCAGCTGTTTCCGGTTTCAACCCGGCTGTCACTTTAGGTGTCATCACTCCTTATCGCAGTCAGATAGCCTTGATTAAGAAAGAGATTGCTGCTTTGGGTATTGCTCCTTTGGAGGATATATTGGTAGACACCGTGGAACGCTTCCAAGGTAGCGAACGGGATGTTATTATCTACTCTTTCTGTGTGAACCGGGCTTATCAGTTGAAGTTTCTGGTAAATATGACAGAGGAAAACGGTACTCGGATTGACCGGAAATTGAATGTAGCCCTTACTCGTGCCCGCAA
>ULTC01051870.1_pt1 | contig 13421 bp, 9 predicted proteins | sample 1957091 | NCBI WGS metagenome assembly ULTC01 (sample SAMEA4835720, study PRJEB28245) | human gut metagenome | biome: gut microbiome; material: fecal sample | place: Denmark | collected 2008 | reverse complement strand
TAGGGTTCAAGGTGTAGATCACGTATCCGAGAGCGGCGTACATATGCATGGAATAACGCATCTCCAGCGCACGGTTCGTCGGGGAAGTACCGCCATAGTAATAAACGATCATCGGATATTTCTTATTCGGATCGAAATGAGGCGGTAGGTAATAACGACCTTGGATCGTCGTACCGTCATCCGACTTGAAGTTCCAGTCGTGTACCTCGCCCAAGGCGATATCTTTTAATTTATCTTGCGAGAGATCATACACCAAGCGGTTCTTTCCACCTTTCAGGTCGTAAGCGTAAAGGCGGTTGGCGTTGGACGCGCTCTGTCCGTAATAGAAGAGAACCGGAGCGTTGTCGGCCAACGCATACGACATGATAATATCCTCGGAGGCGGCTACTTGCTTGATCTTCCCGTTTGCCGGGTCGCACGTATAGATCCGTTGGTAATCCTCATCCTCACAGAGGATATAGATTTGCCCGTTGAAGCGGTTCCATACGGCATCGATCACGTTCGGATTGAAATCCTTGGTGAGAGGGGAGGCTTTACGGCTTGCCAGATCGTATAGGAATAACTGCCCGTCGTACGAGTTGGAGATCTGTCCTTGCTTGATATTTCGTCCGATTCCGTCGAAAGCGTCGCCTGCCCCAGCTACCAATAACTGTTTACCGTCGGGCGAGAAGGCGGCTTGGTTTACGTACGGGGCTTTCTCCCAGATCGTATCGATCGCCATGGTCTGCAAATCCAATTTATAAAGGGAGTTGCGGGAGTGCGGCAAGGAGGTGTACACCCGGTCGCTGGTGCTGAACAATAGATAGCGGCTATCAGCGCTGATATCATTGATATAAGTGTCCGTATGCCCGAAAGTAAGTTGCTCGTACAAACCTGTTTTTAAGTCATAACGCCAGATGAAGGAGCGGTCACGGAAACCCGGGATGCGGTCTGCCGGCTCTAATACACGGATCAAGTCCGTCCCTTCCTTGGGACCTTCCTCTTCTACGGTATAGAGAAGCGTGGACTCATCGGGGGTGAATACGAACCGCCCTTTCGGAAGGTTCGGGACTAATACCGTTTGTTGGTAGGTAGACGGATCTACGGTTACCAACTCCGTACCGTCCAGACCGGTGCGGGTGTAATACAATCGGTTGCTTTTAGGCATCCATTTGGCGGTTGTCAAGAAACCTCCGTCTTGCAATAAGACCCGTCCCGTAGCGGCATCCATCAATTGCCCGTACGATTCGCTCTTGCCTTCCGGGAACCGGTTGACGTATTTTACCAAGGCATACTTGCCGTTCGGGGAGAGACTTACGCCTTGGAAATCCTTTCCTTCTATGATATTCAGAAGGGTGTAGCGTTTCTCCGGGTTCAAGGAAGCTACGACTTTCGCTTCCGCCTCGCTTTTGAAAGTAGCCTTTAGGCTGGGAGGACAAGTGTCTGTTTCCGCTGTCAGGTATTTAACGACTACTTGATAGCGGCGGGGTTCCATCACCAACTCGGAAGAGGCTCCGACCGGTTTATCATTGACGAATACTTCGAACGCCCCGGGACCCGATATATCGAGCGTGCCTTTTACGTACCGGTCGCTGTTCAAGAAGAAAGAGAATAGATGCAGGGCATATCCTTTTCGCGGGGCAGCGAAGGTGATTGCGCCTGCCGTGTCAGCGTCGAGTACCGTGGCGTTCGCAAGCGTTTGCTTGAACGGTAAGGTCGCTTTTAATAGATTCTTCGCCTCGAAAGGCTTGCCGTTTACGTTGAGGCTGTCCGCTAGGATCGGCTTGTTGACCGTGAACGGGCCTGCGTGCTGGAATTGCGTTACTTTCACGTCTTCCATGGCGTAAAGCGAAAGGGCGGAAAGAAGCAATGCCGGAATTAAGTTAGTTTTTCTGTCCATATATAATTAGTTTAGGATAAACGTTTTCCGCAAACGATGTAAAGCTGTTCGGTATCCTCTACGACGAGCGGAAGAAGATAAGGCTCCATCAATGCCGCCACCTCTCGGGCCGGGGGCAAGGGCAGCGATAATCGATCGGCGTGCCGATGGTGGTGCGTATTGATCTTTTCCTTGCTCTCGCTGTGGCAGATAACCAATTTACCGCCGGGCGCGAGCAAGCCGCTCATATGCTCGATCAACCGTTCCGGCCGCATGAAATGCGGGTAGGCGCTATACAGGATAATATAGTCGAATCCTTTCCCCTCGTAGCTCATAGCGTCCTCTTGGAGGAACTCGATGAGCGGATGATCCGGATATTTCATGCGTGCTTTCTCGATCATTTGGCCCGCTATATCGATAGCTACGATTTGCCGGGGCTCGTACGGCAGCAGGTAACTTTCCAATATCCCCGTGCCGCAACCGACATCGAGGATGCGGGCGTTCTGCCGCAGGTTGGTACGATCCAATATCGTCCGGATTTTTCCCGGATCATGTACGCAGACAGCGTCCCAGCATTCCGCCATCGTATCAAAAAAAGTCTCTATTTGATTCATGATAATTGTCCTTCCCATAGAAAACAATCGCTGAACAGGGATTGTTCCTTGAAATGGGTTGGTTTTTCGAACAAACCGAACACGGACGATCCGGAGCCGGACATGGCGGCATATAAGGCGCCTCCCTCGTATAAGGTATCCTTGATCCGCTCGATCACGGGATGTTTCGGGAATACGCTCCGCTCGAAATCGTTCACCATCTGCTCTTTCCATTCGGATACCGGTAGCCGGATGATCTCTTTCAAGGAGGTCTCGGGTGCGGCGGGTGTTACCATCGAATAGGCTTCGGGAGTGGAGACGGCTACATCCGGTTTTACCAAGCATAGATAATAATCCTTCAAGGATAAGTCCACGGGCTCGAATTGGTTTCCCGTGCCGGTCGCGAATACCGGCGTGTTACGGATAAAAAACGGGCAATCGGCTCCGATGGTGGACGCTATCGCCTCCAACTCATCCGGGTGAATATCCAAACCGCAGAAATCATTGACCAGCTTCAACATAAAAGCGGCATCGGCGGAACCTCCTCCAAGCCCGGCGCCAAAAGGTATCGCTTTCAACAAATGGATCTCTAGCGGGGGAATCTCGTATCTCGTCTTTAGGGCGTTCAGTGCTTTTATGACGAGGTTCTTCTCTTGGGGAGCGTCTACCGGGATTCCGGTCCCGGTGAAACAGGTCCGATCCGAGGCGACGATCTCGAGGGCATCCTTCACGGGGATCGGATAGAAGATGGTCTCTATATTATGATAACCGTCCGGACGTTTGCTTACCACGTTCAGACCTAGGTTTATCTTGGCATTCGGGAAACAGATCATGGTATTTAATGTTTGTTTTTATATGATACGCGAAGATAAGAAGATATCCTTATAAACGTTCTGTTTTATCGGGTGAACTATATACGGCTTTAATAAGAGGCCCACGATGGGCATCACGCGTAAAAGAGTAGGTTTGACGTTTTGACATTCTGTAATCTAAACTCCCGGAGAAGCGTTTTTTCCGGGCTGAGGTACGCCTTGCTTCCGAAAATGGCATAAAATAATAGCATCTAATTGTCTTGTAGCTCTTTATGGAAATAGGCCCTTTCATTCTAGCGAAATTAATTCATCTTATCTCATATTCTTAGGTGAAAATAGCCTTTTATACGGGTGCGTTTTCCGATTCTATAGGATGTGAGGGCTGTTTCTTCCTTATGTATCGCCTAATACATACGGTTGCGTTACCTAATACATACGGTCGTGTTGCCTAATACAGCCTTTTGTGTTACCTAACTCTATTACTTTTGGGTCCAAACAAGGGTATTTAGGCAAAGAAATGAGGGAGAAGCCTATGATGAAATCATACGTTTTCCCTCATTTCTTCTATTCGTAAAAAGGTCTTGACATCGTTATTCCGTTATTTCGATCATAATGTCAAGATTATTGCGTTTTAGCTTACGGTCTCCACAATTGATACTTATTTATCCTTTATGATATCATGGAGCATGGTAACCTTTTCTTGCTCGGCCTTTAATAATCGTTCGTAAAGCTCGACTATTTTATCGATGGGATTAAAAGTTTGATTTTGAATGCTTCCGGCTGCAGTTGCGTTATCTTGCCATGTGCCAGAATAAATATTGATAAGCGCTCCTTCATTAAGCTCCGTGATCGCCTCTATCGGAATATCCAAAGCTTTAGTTATCTTTTCCAATACTTCAGGTTCCAATTCGTCTTTTTTCTCGTAGCCGGATAAGGTGGCTTGTGATACCCCTATTTTGTCGGCGAGCACTTCTTGTTTGATGCCTCTCCATTCTCTCCAACGTTTTAAGTTGGCTCCATGACTATTTCTTCTGGTAAATGTTGTTTCCATGTCAGTTCTTATTGATCCTGTCACAAAAATAAGTATTAAATCTGAGTTATCTTACTATTGTATCAGATATCCAGAGCAACCGCACCTAATTTTATTTATAGCAACAAATTACGATGGGCATTATAAGGTGCTAACAATGCCCATCATTACCGACCGTAAATACGTAGTCAGATATATCATTTATCCCTGTCATCTGATAATATTAGTCGTGACATTGATATTTTATCAGGGGAATTGATGGTATATCAGCAGGCGGTAAGCTTATTTTGTCTGCGAATGATAAACAAGAAATCAATGGAAACTCAAAATCAATATCCTCAAAGGGATTATTCCGAGATGATTAGCTTAGCCCATCAAGTAATTGATCTGCCGGTAAGAAAGGCGCAGATGTTATTGAAGGATCTGGATTTGTGTACGATCACTTATACGTGGAATGACGTAAGCCAGATCACATTGGAAATCGTGTTCAAAACCTCCACGCTCACTTGCCTTTTTAATCAAAACGACATTTGTGAAGCTGTATATCTATTCTTAACTGATAATAAGGATCTAATGAAATATATAAGCCACTGCGTTAAGACCTATACATATGATTTCCTTTTGGATGGCTGGACTACGGATAAATGCCACATTTCAATATGCCGTTCCGAAAATCAAGGGTGTTTTTTATTAATATTACCGCTAAAAAAGATTTTATGAATAAGGCATATTGTAGTTGTTTCGCTACTCCTCTTTTTCAAACGAACTTTTTGTGTGTTCCAATGACGATGGTTTTCAGTCATCAAAAAGAAAGACGCTGTAAACTTGGTTTACAGCGCCTTCCATTTATTTAGGGTTATGAGCTTTATTAAGGCTCCGCGATCATCTCTTTAGCGATTATCTCGGCCTCGGCTTTATCGGCGTCCTTTTGGATGTTCGGCAATTCAAGGCCGTAGCCTTTGATCCGGTCCTCACGTTTCAACATCAAGGCGATGAAGAGGGCGAGTACACCGAAGCAGGTGAAGACTGCCATCGGTATCGTATAGTCGTAAGCCGGTTTGCCCGTACCATTGTCTATTTTACAATACGTATCCAATATCCAGCCGATTAATAAGGGAACCATACTCAGACCGATATTCTGTACCCAGAAAATCAAGGCATAAGCCGTGCCTAATTGCTTCTCCGGGATAATCTTCGGAACAGATGGCCACATCGCCGATGGAACCAAGGAGAAAGCGATACCCAATACGATCATCACGATTGTCGCGAACCACCACTGATTCAAGATCGGAAGTGTGAATAATAAATGCACGCCGATCAACATCAAGGCACCATAGATCATGATCGTCGCCCCTTTACCCTTACGGTCGTATAAGTTACCGAAGAACGGAGTCAGAAGAATCGTGCCGAAAGGTAAGATAGCCGGGATGTTTCCCGCCAACTCCGGATCTACGTTATATTTATTGACCATCAAGTCCGTAGCGTATTTCAAGAAGGGGAATACGGCCGAATAGAATAATACGCAAAGCAGAGCGATCAACCAGAAACCCTTATTGGTAACGATCAATAAGATATCTTTCAAACGGAAAGGCTCTTCCTCCTCGGCTTGCTCGATAGCGTCCATCGAAGCGTCCAGCTTGCGATCCATCACGCAAAATACGAGGAAGGCGATCAAACCGATACACAACATACAAAGACAAAGCAAGATAGGAGCGGAGATGCTACCGAAGTACTTGGCGGCGGGAACCGTGATAGATAAAGCCAAGGCCGTACCTAAACGAGCCGTAGCCATCTCCAAGCCCATAGCCAACGCCATCTCTTTTCCCTTGAACCACCGTACGATAATCTTAGATACCGTGATACCGGCGGTCTCCACGCCGACACCGAAGATCGCGTATCCGAGTGCGGCCACCATCACTTGCGCTTTCCATCCGAAAAGCTCTCCTTCCATCGTAAACGCGTCCGAGATGGCGTAATATTTAATGGAACAACCGATAATCATCAAGATACAGGAAGCGACACCCGTGAAACGGACACCCATCTTATCCAGAACGATACCACCAATAATCAACATGAAAAGAAATACGTTGAACCAACCGTAAGCGCTGGTGAACCAACCATATTCCGTACTCGTCCAGCTTAGCTGTTCTTCCAACATCGGTTTAAGCGGAGCCATTACATCCGTAAGGAAGTATCCGCAAAGCATCGTGAATGCCGCCAAAGCGAGTACACTCCAGCGTGCGACTTTCGAGTCACTTAGTTTCTGATGAATTTTTTCTATCATGATATTTGTTTTATAGAGTTATATTATTTGTATTCGTCCTCTTTCATGAACAAGGGGAGAGCGTCCGCTACGATAAAGGTGCTTCCGCCGATAAAGATCAAGTCATCCTTGCCGGCACTTTTTAACGCTTTCTCGACCGCATCTTTCACCGTTTCGCAAAGGACTCCGGGCAGTCCCTTCCGCATGGCTTTCATGGCGAAATCCTTTACGGGCATCGCTCTCTCCACGGAGGCTTGCGTGAAGAAATAAGAAGCATCTGGTGGCATCAAGGATAATACGCCGTCGATATCCTTGTCGTTCACCATACCGACGATCATATAAATTTCGCGGAAACGGCTTCTCATGGCATTCAGGTGTTCCGCTATGTGTTTCCATCCACCCACGTTGTGCCCGGTGTCGCAAATGACGGTCGGTTTTGTCCGCAAGGTTTGCCAGCGGCCCATCAAACCCGTCAGTTGGGTCACGTGCCCGAACCCTTCATGGACGGCCTCGGGCAGGATGTCAACGCCGCACTTCTCGCGGAGCAGGTGCAGGGCGGAGAACACCGTGATGGCGTTGGCTTGTTGTACCTCTCCGGCAAGCTCGCCGATCACCTCGCCGTATTCTACGGAGGGGAACTTCCAGTGTACCATCGACAACCCTCCGGTCCCCTCCAGCATTCCCATGCTCAAGGCGTAGTGGAAGGGTGCTCCTGCCTTTCTCGCCTCGTTCTGGAAGAGGTCGAAAACGGAGCGTTTCTCTGCCTCCCCCAGAAGGACGGGTACGCCTTTTTTGATAATGCCGGCTTTCTCCGCCGCTATCTTCTCCTCCGTATCTCCCAAGAATTGCGTATGATCCAGACTGATATTCGTGATGATACTCAAGATCGGGGTGATGATGTTCGTACTGTCCAAACGACCGCCAAGCCCGACCTCGATAACCGCGTAATCTACCTGCTGGTCGCGGAAATACTCAAAAGCCATACTGGACGTCAGCTCGAAGAAAGAAGGATGGAGAGGCTCGAAGAAAGAACGATGACGCTCGACGAAATCGACCACGTAATCTTGGGAGATCTTTTTCCCGTTCACCCGGATGCGTTCCCGGAAGTCCACTAAGTGGGGAGAGGTATAAAGCCCGACCTTGAAACCGGATTGCCGGAGAATGGCCGCCAATAGATGGCTGACCGAGCCTTTGCCGTTTGTCCCGGCTACATGGATGGTCTTATAGGCTTTATGGGGATTTCCCAGATAATCATCTAGGGCGATACTTGTACCAAGACCGGGTTTGTAAGCGGAAGCTCCGCTGTGTTGGAAGACCGGGATGCTGGTATATAGATAGTGTAGCGTTTCCTCGTATGTCATGTTTTTGTAAATTAGATGCTACAAATGTAGTTAAATTTATTTATACCTTTGCGACTCGTTTATAAAAAGGAGAGAAAAAGAAAATGGAAACACGACGTATAACCTATACGCCTCAAGGAGGCGTTTGTTCTAAGTTGATGGTGATCGATGCGAAGGAGGACGTGATCGAGAATGTGCAGATTGTAGGAGGTTGCCACGGTAACGGGCAAGGCATGTGCGCCTTATTGAAAGGTATGCGCATCGAAGACGCTATCGGCCGTTTGTCTGGCATCGATTGTCATGGAAGGGGAACTTCATGCCCGGACCAGATGGCACAGGCATTGAAGCAATTCAATCGATGATCAGCTTATATCCGATTCCCCGGATATTCAAAATCTTGATAGACTCGTCTTTCGATAACTTATGACGTAGCTTGGTGATAAAGACATGCAGGCTGCGTGCGTTGAAGAAAGAATCATCTCCCCAAAGGTCTATCAAGATCTCTTTCATCGGTAATACTTGGTCCTTATTGTCGCAAAGGCGCTTCAATATCTCGGATTCCCGGTTGCTGAGGAGTTGTTTCTCTCCCCGGTAGACCAATGTCTGCGTGATGGAATCGAACGTATAAAGCCCGATACGGAAAGAGGTGGCTTCCGGTCTTTGGACGGACACCTTATGCAGTAACGCCTTGATGCGCACGATCAATTCCGCCATGCCGAAAGGCTTTTTCAGGTAATCGTTGCCGCCTGTCTCGAAGCCCTCTACCACGTCGTTGGCCGCGGAACGGGCCGATAGGAATAGGACAGGGGTGTGCGTATCCGTCTTACGGATCAATTTGACCATTGTGAAACCATCCATCTTGGGCATCATGATATCCGCTACGATAATGTCCGGGTTGATCTCCGCATAACGGGAGAGGCCCTCCTCGCCATTCGCCGCTAGGGTGATATCGAACTCGTTCCCATCCAGCGTATCCTTGATGATCATGGCCAATGTAGGCTCGTCTTCTACTAGTAGTACTTTTATCTTTTCCATATTTGATACTTGATTTTCGGATTATTATTTAAAATGCAGGGTAAAGGTGGAGCCTTTGCCGGGGACGCTTTCCACACGGGCTGTTCCTCCATGTTTACCCATCATGTCTTTTACGTAATATAATCCTAGGCCATAACCTTTCACGTTGTGGATATTCCCGCTGGGAACCCGGAAGAACTTGTCGAATATCTGCCGCTGGTTGGCTTCGCTGATACCCGGGCCGTTATCGGTTATGGAGATTGTCGTTTCGTGATCGTCTTGCCGGGCTGTCGCTTCGATGCGGCAAGGTTCCTTGTCGGCGTATTTGATTGCGTTATCGATAAGGTTGCTCAACATATTATATAGGTGGGTACGATCGGCCACCAATTCTATATCCTCGGGGATGGAGTAAGTAAACTCCACGGGTTTGCTCGCTTTCAGTTTGTATTGCTCGATGAGGGAGTTCACCAACTCGTTTAATGAGATGGTTTCGGGGCGCAAGCGGAAGGTACTGCGGTTCTCTACGGCGAGTGTCAAAATTTGTTCCACCAATCCGGTAAGATGGATAAGTTGGTCTTTAACGATCGTCAGGTATTTCTTCTGTTTCTCGTTGACGGGATCGCTAAAGTTCAATAATGCGTCTACGGCGGCATAGCTGACGCTGATCGGGGTTTTCAGCTCATGCGTCATATTGTTGGTGAAATCGGTCTTCAATTCTTCCACGGTCTTTTGCTTTAAGATGGTGCGGAGTAAGTATATGAAAGCGCAAATGATCAGCAAAAGCAATAGGAAGGAGGAGATCAGGATGCCTTTCATCTGGGTGAGTATCACGCTGGCCGGCGATTTGAGGAACAGGCGATATTGTAACGTGCTCTCGTTATGGAGCGGGTAATCGAAATGCACGGGGTTTTTCCACGTAGTGAATCGTTCTGGCTTGTCCAGATGCATCCAACCCTTCTCGTCCCCGTTGTTTGGTTTATAAATCGTTACCAGCTCATGTTCCGTTACGATATTTCTTGCCTCCAGTTCCGAGGTTAATAATTTGTTGTAGGTCTTGAAATCAATTGGTTTTATAGAATCTATATTCGCATGCATCGCTTGCTGCACCATGTCCTCCACCTCGCCGATTACATATAGGTAATCCGTTAGGGTAGAGTCTATCGAGCTAAAGTCCTCCTCATCCCCGTAATCGATATGTAGTTTCATGTGTGAGTCGGGATTTGCCGTCTTGAAGATATCTTCCCGGTTAAGGTCAGGATCTTCTTTCTGCGGATGGATCGAAGCTTTTGCGTCCATCTTCTGCTTATTAGACGGATCTAGCTCTGAGCTGAAGTACACATCTTGGGTTTGAGGTCCCAGCGCTCCCTGTTCTTTTTTGATAGATCGGATGCGCAGGAACAACTCCTTATAGTCGGCGATCTTCATCGCTTCCTCTATATTGATCTCCATCTGTTTATATAATGTATCATATAAACCTTTCAGCCAGTATCCTTGGAAAACCAAAAGCCCGGCCAGCGATAGGACGATCAACAAAGCGATTAACTTAAAACGAAGTCTGATGTTCATGAAGTCTCTTTATGCTTATAATCGAATTGATCGCTAAAAATAGACAATTTTATTACATGAACTTTTAATACGCAAGATAAACTTTATGCGGGCGCTTGTAAATATTTACTAAGGATGCCCATCAACGCCCCAATATCAATCGGTTTAGCCAAATGATAATTCATGCCCGCTTTGATAGCGTTTGTCACGTCTTCGGAAAAAGCGTTGGCGGTCATGGCTATAATTGGCATATGTGCGATATCCCTTCGTTGGAGGGAACGAATCTGCCGGGTCGCCTCATAACCGTCCATGATAGGCATCTGGATATCCATCAGTATTATCTGGTAAAATCCTTCTTCCGATTGGGCGACTTTATGTACGGCGTCGAGCCCATTTATCGCCGTATTGATAGTGATACCGGTGCTGCCGATGATCTCTACGGCGATCTCACGATTTAACTCGTTATCCTCCACCAGCAAGATGCGCTTGCCGGAATAATCGACGTTTGATAACTTGAATGGGCGGATCGGTTCCGGCTGGTCTCCTTCGTCAAGGAAAGATCTCAATACTTGGAGTAGCTTGGACTTATAGAGAGGCTTGGTGATGAATCCATTGGCCTTAACCTCCTTAGCCTCTGCCTCATATTCCTCAAGATCGTATGCGGAGAGAATGATGATCGGTACGTCCGCTCCCACGAAACGTCTGATTTGCCGGGTTGTTTCAATGCCGTTCATTTGAGGCATCTTCAAGTCAATGATCACGGCGAAATACTCTTTCTCCGCTAAATGATGCTGTCGTACTTTTTCTATAGCTTCGCTACCTGAGTATACGCATTCACTGTTTATCCCGATCTCTTGCAAACAGCTAGACGTGTTTAGACAAGCGATCTTATCATCATCTACCACAAGAACCTCTAAACCTTCTACCTCTATCTTATCATCGGGCTTCTGATCCCGGCAAACCAATGGCATGTCGATGGTGAAGCGGGAACCTTTGCCATATTCACTCTCCACCTTGATATCTCCTCCCATCATCTGAATGATCTTATGGCTGATCGACATCCCGAGGCCAGTGCCTTGTATCCTCTTGATCTCATCATCGCTCGCACGCTCGAAAGGCTCGAAAATCTTATCCAGAAACTCCGGTTTCATACCTCTTCCGTTATCCTCAAACACGAATTGATAATTTCCGATGCCATTATGAGGGTCCTTCTCGTAGATCTCTATCGTGATTCGCCCATTCTCCGGCGTATACTTAATTGCGTTCGAGAGGATATTCATCAATACCTGCTTGATACGCTGCGTATCACCTTTTACATTCTCATGCCTCAGGTTCTTGACGTGTATATTTAAAGTTTGTTGTTTGTTTTTGATCTCCGGTTGCATCATAACGACCAAGTCTTGCAAGAGCTCACCCACATTGAACTCATCCTCCGAAAGAATTAACCTGCCACTCTCGATCTTGGACATATCGAGAACCTCATTAATCAGACTCAATAATAATTTAGAGGCTCCATTGATTTTTTCCATACAATCTAGTATTCTTTCATGTTCATCTACATGGGCTTTGGCTATAGTCGCCATTCCCATGATGGCGTTCATGGGTGTGCGGATATCGTGACTCATGCGGGCGAGAAAATTAGATTTGGCTTGGTTGGCTTGTTCCGCCGACTTTAGTGCTTCTTTAAGTTGCTTTGACTGTTTCTCCAGTTTCTTTTGCAACTCCCTCTGTTCGGTAATGTCGGTGATATTGATGTAAACGATAAGATAGATAGGCTCGTCGCCTTCCCAGCCAATACATTCCCCGTTCAACTGTAGCCAAGCGCCGTTGCCGTTTTTGTCTTTCGACTGGATAACGAAATGTACAGGTTCCCCTTTTAGCATACAGGAGATATGTGCGTTCATCGTATTACGGCTTGTTTCATCTAAACGGGAGAAAGGACTGAAAGATAAAAAAGAATTTTTATCGATACCAGAGAAGTCCATATATTTATCATTTGCCTCCAGCAATGTAAAACTGCCGTCTTTATGTACTTTATGCTTGGATATGAAGCCGGGGATATTATCATAAGTGATCGTTTGCTCGATCCGCCTTCGCATTACGTCCTCTACATCGGTCATTACCGTATAGGAGATAGGGATGCCGTCTTGTAGTTGGTCGGTAAACGTTGAGGTGATTTTAGTCCATCTTTTTCCTTTTCTCGTTGGCATCTGGATAACGGTTTCGTAACCGCTGGCTTTATTAGCTATCGTCTCGTAAACATTCTTGGATAATATATTCCAAGCTTCATCATAACCTTTAAAATACAAATCGGGTTTATTCTTTAAAAACAATCGTTTTTTTGTAATCGGTTGGTAGATAAGACTTAAAGAGTAGAAAGTTCGGTAGCCGGTAGCGATTTGGTAGCTGTGCGGGTTTCGCTGCATTGCTTCGCTCTGCTCTTGGAACTGATGCAAATATAGGGATTTTGACCGAAAAAGGGAAATGTTTCGGGGATTTTTTATTTTTCGGGATTACCGGATTACAGGAAAAGCATAAAAGCAGGAGGCAGTGCAAGAAACGAGGTTGCACCAGTGGTTTTACAAGAAGTGTAAAGTATTGATTTTCAGTGTGTATTTCTGTGGTGCAAGGTGCAGCTATATTTATATATATAGCTGCACCTTGCACCAGCCACACAGAGCTGTTTTGCGGCTTGCACCGAAAACCTTTTAAGTTGCTGTAAATGAATAGGTTTTGAATTTTGATGTTTGTTTCGGGGGAAAGGTGGGATGAACGGGGCGTTCCGATAGGGCTTGGCGGCTTCGTGCTTGCCCTGCAAGGGTTTGGCAGGCGGGGGGGGCTGGAATGTCGGATTTAGGGCAGTCTTGGGGCTTTTATTCAATCCTTTGCCCCTTGCGGTCGATGTAATACCAATCATCGCTTTCCCAATAGTGGTATTCCCCATCCGAACCGGGAACTTCTTTCTG
>ULTC01002290.1_pt1 | contig 13509 bp, 11 predicted proteins | sample 1957091 | NCBI WGS metagenome assembly ULTC01 (sample SAMEA4835720, study PRJEB28245) | human gut metagenome | biome: gut microbiome; material: fecal sample | place: Denmark | collected 2008 | reverse complement strand
CCGTCGTGGCGGAGCTGGTTGGCAAGTTTTTAGGCAATCAGCCGACGAGCGGAGCAGGCGAAGAAATACATAACGACGGCGCGACGGAAACGGAACAGGATTATTCCGCTTCTTCGGGACAGGATTTCAATGCCCGTGACACGTCCGCGTCGGAGGCAACGGAGGAGTCGGAGGAGTTTTTCAGACCGGTGGAAAATATCGCGGGCGTGGAGGTGTCGGAAAAGCTGAGGCACCTTTACGACAACTGGTACACCAAAAAATGAAGCGCAAAGGCAAACAGAAAACGAGGTCTATTCGACCTCGTTTTTTTGAAACTTTTATTGGCTCCGCAGATTTTTTGCGATATGCTCGATTGCGTTGAGAAAAATATAAGCCTCTTTGAGAGTGTTCTGCCCGCTGACGCTCACGCGCACAAGACCCGTTTTTTCCGTGCCGAGAAATTTGTGGCACAAAGGCGCGCAATGCAGTCCGCTTCTTACGGCGATTCCGTATTGCTCGCTCAAAATATCGCTTATTTTGTCGCTGGAGCTGTCTCCGATTCTGAAACTGACTATGCCGCTGGGATTTTTCAGGCTCATGATATGTACGTCGGGGATTTCCTTCAAGCCTTCTTTTACGGTGTTTGCGACAAGCTCTATTTGCGCATGATTGTTTTTTCCGTTTTCGGAGTGCCATTCTATCGCCTCGCCCAACGCGAGTATGGCGGGCGTGTTGAGCGTGCCCGCTTCAAAACAGTCCGGGCTGTCCTTTGGTTGAAGGAGCAGATTGCTTTGCGAGCCGGTTCCGCCGAAAATAATGGGCTTGGGCTTGCTTTCCTCATTGAAGCAAAGGCAGCCGCAGCCCTGAATGCCGTGCAGTCCCTTGTGCGCCGGGAAAGCCAACAGGTCGATTTTCATCCGCTGCATATCTATTTCGGTGTAGCCTGCGGATTGCGCCGCGTCCACGATAAAAGTTACGCCCGCCCGCCTGCACAGGTCTCCGATTGAAGCGACGTCGTTTACGAAACCGACCACGTTGCTTACGTGGCTTAAAACAACCAGCCGCGTATCCTTGTTGAAGGCATTTTGAACGGCCTGCGCCGTCAGACGGTTTTCTCTGTCGGGCGCAAGCACGGAAAGGGAAATTATGCCGCGCTGCCTCAACTCGAAAAGAGGACGCAGCACGGAATTGTGTTCGTGTACGCTCGTGATTACGTGAAAGCCGCGTCGTTTTACGCTCCCCAAAATGGCGAGATTCAAAGCCGATGTGCAGTTCTGACTGAAAGCGACGTTGAGCGGGTCGGAGAGGTTGACCATGCGTGCCACCTTGTTGCGTACTTCGGTTATTTTCGCGGTTGCCGCGACCGAGAGACTGTGCCCGCCTCTGTTTGCGTTTGCCGGATTTTTCAGACTGTCGAGAACGCAGTCTATAACCTGCGGCGGCTTGAAAAAGGTTGTTGCGGCGTTGTCGAAATAAATCATGCCAAAAAGCTCCTTTCACATTTTCGGCGGCGGAAAAGTATATTATTATACGGATGTTTTTTCCGCCCGACCGCTATAAGAAATTATATTAAGCGCGATTTGAATTTAATCCTTACATAATGAAAAAGGAGAGGTTTTTATGACATACTTGATAGCAACCTTCAGGTCGCGCAGCGCAACGACGAGCGCATACAACAGACTAATCGAAAGAGGAGTAAACTGCGCCATAACAAGCACGCCTCAGGCGGCAAACGTGGGCTGCGGTCTGAGTATAAAATTTTTGCCGCAGGATAAAAATATCGTTGCGGCAACGGCTAAAAGCTACTCAAGCTTTTCGGGCTTTTTTGCTGTGACGGAAATAAACGGAAGAACGGTGGTCGTGCGCGCCTGAATGCTTCGAGAGCGGCGCGCGCCGTCTGAGTTCGGGCAGTGAAAGTCAAAAACGCTTGTTAAATACAACGCTTTGATATATAATTGTCGTATGGAACAGAAAACCAAAGAAATTCTCGATATACTTGCGGAAGAATTTCCTTCACCCAAAAGCGAACTCGTATTCAAAAATCCGTATCAGCTGCTGGTGGCTGTGATTTTGTCTGCACAATGCACCGACAAAAGAGTCAATCAGGTGACGCCTTTGTTGTTCGCCGAAGCGGATACGCCTCAAAAAATGGCAGATTTGCCCGACGAAAAGCTTGAAAAACTTATATATTCCTGCGGATTTTACAAAAACAAAGCAAGATTTATCAAGGAAATGTCGCGGGATTTGATTGAAAGATTCGGCGGACAGGTGCCCGACAATCTCGAACAATTGAGGACTCTTTCGGGCGTCGGGCGCAAGACCGCCAACGTAGTTTATGCCGTAGGCTTCGGCGGACAAGCCATAGCGGTGGACACGCACGTTTTCAGAGTTGCCAACAGGCTCGGGCTGGCTCATGCCAAAAACGTGCTCGACACCGAAAAACAGCTTTGCCAAGCAATAGACAAAGAGCTGTGGTCGGACAGTCACCATTACTTGCTTTTGCACGGAAGATATGTATGCAAGTCGCAGCGTCCCGACTGCGCCCGTTGCAGGCTGAAAGCTCTGTGCGAATATTTTCAATCGGGCTGTTTAGAAAAATCCAAGGAGAAAAATTGAATTGTTTGCGGATAAGGTAAGGATATTCATAAAATCCGGCGACGGCGGCAACGGCGCCGTGTCTTTTCACACCGAAAAATACGTGCCAAACGGCGGTCCCGACGGCGGCGACGGCGGCAAGGGCGGCGACGTGGTTTTTGTGGCGAGTTCAAGCGTAAACACGCTGAGCGAATTTTATTACAAAAAACATTACCGCGCGCAGAACGGCGAAAACGGCGCGGGGCAGAACTGCTATGGCAAGCAGGGGCAGGACCTTAAAATTTTCGTGCCCGTGGGCACGGTTGTGCGCGACAGGGAAACGGGCAGAATCATGGCGGATATGTTCGAGGACGGACAGACTTTCGTCGTTATGCGCGGGGGCGAAGGCGGCAGGGGAAACAGAAAATTTGCGACAAGCCGCCGTCAGGCGCCGTCATTTAGCCAACACGGGGGCAAAACGGAGGAAAAGGAAATCGAGCTGGAGCTTAAAACCATTGCCGACGTGGGACTGGTGGGCTTCCCGAATGTGGGAAAAAGCACCTTGCTGTCGGTGATTTCGGCGGCACGTCCGAAAATTGCCAATTATCATTTCACGACGTTAAACCCCAATCTCGGCGTGGTCAACGTGTTTGAGGACAGCTTTGTGGTTGCCGACATACCCGGACTGATTGAGGGCGCGGGCAGCGGAGCGGGACTGGGCTTCGAGTTTTTGAGACACATAGAACGCACCCGAATGCTTGTGCACGTCGTCGATATGAGCGGAAGCGAGGGCAGAAATCCCGAGGAGGATTTTTTGCTTATAAACAAGGAGCTTGAAATTTACAGCAAGGATTTGACCAAGCTTAAACAGGTTGTTGCGGCAAACAAAATGGATTTGCCCTGCGCGGAAGAAAATTTGCAGTCTTTCAAACGGAGATTCAAGGACGTTTGCGAGGTTTTTCCCGTATCGGCAATGAGTCGGGAGGGCGTCAGGTCGCTTCTCGAATACGTTTCGCGCGCCCTGAAAGAAATTCCTCCCGTCGCTCCGTTGGAATTCGAGCCTTTTGTATATGAAAGAAACGACGGGGACAGCTTCGAGATTGTTGTCAACGACGACGGAAGCTTCGAGGTTGTCGGAGCTCTTGTTGACAGTCTCGCCCGCAAGGTGCTGCTCGACGACTACGACAGTTTGCGCTATATGCAGAAAACTTTGAAGAACAAAGGGGTTTTCGCCGCACTCAAAAAGGCGGGAATGAAGGACGGCGACACCGTCGTCATCGGCGGAGTGGAGTTTGACAACGTGGAGTGACAACCGCATCGAGCTTGCGGCGTAAAAAGCGTTCGCGATTCAAATCAAAAAAAGTTATTTAGAATTATTTCAATTGCTGTTTTAAATTGATTTCAAATGTAAAAAAATGCGGAAAAACATAAATGTCTGTCGAATAATGTCCGACAGACATTTGTTGTTTTGGAGAAAGTATTGTGGTTGAAAACTTGACTTTTAAGCTTTAAAATGGGATAATAGTTCTAATTAAATTTTAAAGAATAATTTGCGCAAATAAAAAACTCTTTCATAAAGAAAGAGTCGAACGCACCTCGTGCGTAACCGTAAAAACGGCGTCTTGGAAAAACTTTATTTGAACTAATGGTGCAACTTCAAAGGGTAGTCAAGCCTTTGATTGATATTATTATATACCTAAAGACAAGGAGTGTCAAGCAATATGAAACAAGATTATTACATAGGTTTGGATATGGGAACGGAATCTGTAGGTTGGGCGGTTACCGACGTCGACTACAATCTCGTTAAAAAACGCGGACAGGATTATTGGGGCGTTTATTTATTCGACGAAGCGAAAACCGCGCAAGGTCGCCGCGCTTCCAGAACGAATCGCAGACGCCTTGCAAGGGTAAGGCACCGTCTTAACCTTTTGCAGGAATTGTTTGACAGCGAAATAAGCGCAAAGGATTTCGGATTTTTTTACAGACTTGAAAACAGCAAATATTTTGATGAGGACAAGCCTGAAATTGCGCGGGGAAAATTTCTTTTGTTCAACGACAAGGACTTCGGAGACAAGGAGTACTATAAAAATTATCCTACGATTTTTCATTTGAGAAACGCTTTGAGAACGCAGGAAATAAAAGACGTACGCCTGCTTTATCTTGCCGTGCATCACATTTTGAAAAACAGAGGTCATTTTTTATTCGGGGAACAGGATTTTAAGGTCAACGACGCGTCGGACGTCAGCGGCGAATTTGAAAAAATAAACCGTTTTCTGAGAGAGAACGACGGAGCGAAATTGGATAGAGAAAAGATACCCGAAATATTTGAAACGCTTTGCAATGTTGATTTGGCAAAAAGGGAAAGAAAAGAAAAAATACTCAAATTGTCGGGGAATTCAAAAAACAAGTTGCTTGGCGAAGCCTTAAACGCCGTTGTCGGGCTTGAATTTTCGCTGTCAAAGATGTTTGGAGAAGACAGAGACTTTCAGGATATTAAAAAAATGTCGTTAGCAAACAGTTCTTTTGAAGAAGATTTTGCAAAGGCGAAAATGGCGCTGGACGACGACGAAGCGGATTTTTTGGAGACTCTTAAAAAAGTACAGTCAATTGCAAGCCTGTGCAATATTCTGCACGGAAAGGAGTTTATTTCCCAAGCAAAAACGGAAACTTACGAAACCCACCGCAGAGATTTGTCCGAGCTGAAAAAATATGTCCGTGAAAATTGTCCGGAAAAGTACGCGCTTGTTTTTCGCCGTCAGGCAAAAAAGGTCAATAAAAATACGTCGGGCGCGGACGAGAATGAAAAAGACGACAAAAAAGTCAACAATTATGCCGCTTACATAGGCATGGACAAGGGAAAAGGGTTTGCAAAATGCAAAAAAGAAGAGTTTTACGCTTTTCTTAAAAAAGAGATCGGCATTAAAGACGAAAGTATACTGGCAAAGATAGACGAGGGAGTATTTTTGCCCAAACAGATTTCTGCGGAAAACTGCGACATACCTTATCAGGTGCATCTGGCGGAGTTGAAGGCGATACTTGCCAACGCCGAAAATTATTTTCCTTTTTTAAAACAAAAGGACGAAAACTGCGAGATGACGGTGAGCGAAAAAATAATTTCGCTCATGAAATTCCGCGTGCCTTATTATGTGGGACCGTTCACCGACAAAGAAACCGGCTTCAGCTGGATGATAAAAAAGGAGGGGTTAAGTACGCAAAAAATTACGCCTTGGAACTTTGACGACGTCGTGGACAAGGACGCCTCCGAACAGAAATTCATCGAGCGCATGACAAATTTCTGCACTTACCTGACCGGTGAAAAGGTGCTGCCCGCGTCGTCTTTTTTGTACAGCGAATATGCGTTTCTGAACGAATTGAACAATCTGAAAGTCAACGGAACAAAGGATTTGCGCGTAAAAAATATTCTTTTTGATTTTGCAAAAACAGACAAAAAGCTTACGCTCAAAAAGTGCTGCGAGCAGCTTGTAAAAAATGGTTTGCTGCCCGAGGGTAGCAAGGCTCGGGACGTTATTTCCGGTACGGACGGAGATTTCAAAAACTCTTTGTCTTCTTACATAGATTTCAAAAAGATTATCGGAGACAAAGCCGACCTTTATAGGGATATGTGCGAGGAAATCATTTCATGGATAACCGTAATATCCGATAAAGAAAGATTGGTAAAAATAATCAAAGACAAATACGGAACCGTTTTGAGCGACGAGGAAATCAAAGGTTTAAAGGCGCTCAATTATACGAAATGGGGCAGGCTTTCCGCAAAACTGCTTGACGGAATATTTGAAACCGACTCCGAAGGCGAGGTCGGAAACGTATCTATTATCGAAAAAATGCGGACAGATACGGAAAACTTTATGGAGCTGCTTTCAAATAAACACAATTACAAAAGAGCGATAGAACTTGCCAATTCCGAAAGTATTGTAGATGAAAGGGTGACTTACCGCGCGGTTGACGAGTTGTATTGTTCGCCCGCAGTCAAGCGGTCGATTTGGAGCGCGTTGAAAATCGTCCGTGAAATCGTGAAAGTGCAGGGGCATTCTCCCAAAAAGATATTTGTAGAGACGACGCGCGAAAAGCCCGACGGAGCGCGCAAGGGGCAACGCACGGAATCGCGAAAACAGAAGTTGCTGGATAAATATAGAGAAAATCTGCGCAATGAAAAAGAGTTGATTAAAAAAATTGAGGAAACAGAGGATTCAAAGTTCAACAGCGACAAATTGTTTTTCTATTTCACGCAAATGGGCAAAGACGCTTATACGGGTGAAAAAATAGAATTCGACGATGTGTTCAAGACAGAAAAATATGATATAGACCATATTTATCCGCGCTCCAAAATCAAAGACGACAGCTTGGACAATCGCGTCCTCGTCAGAAGGAAAATCAATCAAAGCGTGAAAAAGGACTCCTATCCTTTGTCTGCCGAAATCAGGAACAGGATGGAGGGTTTATGGCGTCAACTCAGAGACAAGAAGCTTATCAGCGAAGAGAAATTTTACAGACTTACGCGAAGCACGCCTTTGACGGAAGAAGAATGCGGCGATTTTATCAAGGCTCAGCTTGTCGCCACAAGTCAAAGCGCCAAAGCCGCAATTCAGCTTTTGAAAAGGATGCTGCCCGAATCGGAAATAGTTTATTCCAAAGCCGGCAATGTAAACGAATTCAAAAAAAGGCTGGAATTCGTGAAGATAAGAGAACTGAACGATTTGCACCACGCAAAGGACGCTTATTTCAATATCGTGGTGGGCAATGTGTTCAATACCAAATTCAACCATAATCCCGCAGTTTTTCAACGGAGTAACGGTACAGGCAATTATGATTTTGAACGCCTTTATGATTTTGATATTACAAATGCCTGGAAAAAGGGAGACGAAAACAGGATACGTTCTGTTGCCGAGAAAAACACTTGCCGTGTAGTAAGATTTTCCAAAACGGAAAAAGGGCAGTTTTACGACGCTACCATTTATCCCGCAGGAAAAAACGACAAGCTTGCGCCCGTAAAGGGGAAGGCGCCGCTTAATGACACGTCGAAATACGGCGGATACGACAAAGAGACAACAGCCTATTTTATGCTGGTAAAGAGCAGGGACAAAAAGAAAAAGGACAAGACTTTGCTTTCTCTGGAATGCGTGACTGTGCTTGCGGATAAAAATTTCCGCACTGCGGAAGATAAGTTGAAGTATTGCGAAAAAGAGTTGGGACTCAAAGAGCCTGAAATACTCATAGAAAAAATAAAATTGAACACATTATTCAAAATTAACGGCTCTTACGCCTGGATTCGCGGAAGAACAAACGACAGATTGGTACTTTGCAATGCCAATCAGCTTTGGCTGGACAACGGGAGCGCAAAGGAGCTCAAAAAAATCTCAAATCATTTAAAATACAATAAAGATTTACCCGTCAGAGAAGAAGAATTCAGCAAAGAGCAAAATCTTGCTTTGTACGATTTGTTTACTGAAAAGTTGGGCGGAAAAATATATGCGGGACTGCCTGTACAGGGACAGATAAAAAATCTTGAAAAAGGCAGAGACAAATTCGAGGCTTTGGAATTGAAAGACCAATTGTTTGTGCTGATGGAAATATTGAAATTTATGCAATGCAACAGTATGACGAGTAATATCAAGCTTATCGGCGGCGCTGAAAATGCCGGGAAGAATCGTATCAGTAAATTAATACAAGACTCCGACGTTAAAATGATATTCTGTTCGCCTACCGGCTATTTTTGCAAAGTCGTGGACTTCAAGCGGTTCCTATGAGCTGGCGGGTTGTAGTGGTAAGGGGACGTTGCAAGCTGGAATACAAGCTGGGATATCTCGTCTGTCGCGGCGAAGAAGTCAAAAAGTTGTTTCTTAACGAGATATCCTCGCTTGTGGTGGAGTCTACCGCGGTTTCTTTGACGGCAGCTTTGTTGAGCGAGTTAATAAAAAACAAAGTCAACGTTTTGTTTTGCGACGAAAATCACAATCCGGTTTCACAGCTGTTGCCGCTTTACGGAAGACATGATTGCAGCGGAGTTTTGCGGCGGCAGCTCAATTGGAAAGAAGAACATAAAAGCGCGGTGTGGACGGCGATTGTACGTATGAAAATAAAAAAGCAGATGGAATTTCTTTCCGAACTTTGCTGTCCTCAGAGCGAGCTTTTGAAAAGTTATGTCGACGGTACCGAATTGAATGACAGAACCAACCGTGAAGGACACGCGGCAAAGGTATACTTCGACGCATTGTTCGGATTGAGCTTTAAAAGAGGAGACAAAACCTTTCTGAACGGGGCGTTGAACTATGGATATACCATTTTGCTGTCTGCGTTCAACAGGGAAATCGCGGGATTGGGTTTCAATACACAGCTCGGATTGGCGCACAAAAGCGAGTTCAATCAATTCAATCTGAGCTGTGATTTGGTGGAGCCTTTCAGGGTGATTGTGGACAAAGCGGTATTCGGAAAGGATAATTGCCAACTTACGCCGGATTTCAAACGATACCTTTGCGATATTCTCAACAGAGAAATAAAGATAGACGACAAATATTTTGTTGTAAACGATGCAATCGCTATATATGCCAAGAGCGTTTTCAACGCGTTGGAAGACGGGGATACGTCAAAAATAAAGGAATATGAGTTTTAGGTTTATGCGGGTAGTGGTTTTTTTTGATTTGCCTACGGAAACGGCGGAGGAACGACGCGATTACAGAAGGTTTCGCGCCGCGCTTTTGAAAAACGGTTTTTTCATGATGCAGGAATCCGTTTATTCCAAAATAATACTGAACAACACCGCCGCAAACGTGATAAAAGAAACAGTAAGAAAACTCAAAACGGGCAAAGGGCTGATTCAGATGCTTACCGTTACCGAAAGACAATTTGAAAATATGGAATTTGTTCTCGGAAAGAAACAATCGACGGTTGTAGACACCGCCGAAAGGTTGGTGGTTCTGTGATTCTGTCTCATTTTGACTTGGAAAAGCCGTTGGAGCTGACGCCTGCCGTAGTCAATGTCCTTGTAGTGGAAAACGAAAACAAGTTTTTCGATTTTTGCAAAGAATTTGCACTGCAATCCAAAGGCAATTCGGGAAACTTTGTTCTTTTTGACGGCGATACCAAACTATCCTTAGTCAAAGACGTAAAATTGCTGTATGATTTTTTCAATTTTGATTTGGGAGACAAACGCGCGCGGGACGGATTGTTAAATTGTTTGGTGCAAATTGCCGAAAACAACTTTGCCGTCGAGTATTCGGAACTTGTTGAGAAGATTTATGCTTTTTTTGAAAAACTGAACGGAGAAACGGATTTTCCGATAGATTTTGATACGGAAAGCAGTTTGACTCAGCTTTTAAAAGCATACGGAGTGCGCTGGAAGGATGAAAAGGAAAGTTTGTTGGAGTCTATAGTTTCTTTTATTCATTTTAATGCGCGGATTTTGGGGATAAAATGTTTTGCCTTCTTCAATCTAAAAAACTTTTTAAACGAAAAGGATTTGAAAAGTCTTTACTATGAGGCGCAGCTGGAGGATGTTTGTCTCTTTCTTTTGGAAAATACTTTGAAAAATAAAACAGACGAAGAATTTGTCACTTTGATTGACAAAGATTTGTGCGAAATCATTGTCTGAATAAGATTTTATGCTATAATATAAATAATTGCATTCTGTCCTTTGAATTGATGCGTGTGGTGCGTAAAAATACTCTGATTTGAGGTTTGAGGTTTGAGTATGGTGCAATTTTAAAGGGTAGTCAAACTGCTCCTTCTCTCGTTAAGTCCTGGATTGAGTTTGAGTATGGTGCAATTTTAAAGGGTAGTCAAACTACCGTCGCTTCTGCTTTCGGCCTGCCGCAAGTTTGAGTATGGTGCAATTTTAAAGGGTAGTCAAACCTAAAATATACGACGATTGGTTTCGGGACGGTTTGAGTATGGTGCAATTTTAAAGGGTAGTCAAACTAGCCGTCAAGTCATAGTACATGTCGTACAGTTTGAGTATGGTGCAATTTTAAAGGGTAGTCAAACTTTTGTTTGCCTGTTTTGGACTGGTTAATAGTTTGAGTATGGTGCAATTTTAAAGGGTAGTCAAACGACACCCTTACGGGTGTCAGTCCGCACATAGTTTGAGTATGGTGCAATTTTAAAGGGTAGTCAAACTATTCATGGGGTCAATCAAATTTTCGTCACGTTTGAGTATGGTGCAATTTTAAAGGGTAGTCAAACTTAGCGGGTAGTTCTGTGGCGGCAAATTCCGTTTGAGTATGGTGCAATTTTAAAGGGTAGTCAAACCGTCCTGCGCACGTCCCAACCATGCTGTTAGTTTGAGTATGGTGCAATTTTAAAGGGTAGTCAAACATAGCGTCTATCATTAGAACGAGACGAACGGTTTGAGTATGGTGCAATTTTAAAGGGTAGTCAAACGTGTATACTTTTTCCGCGATAGCGGATAAGGTTTGAGTATGGTGCAATTTTAAAGGGTAGTCAAACCGCGCAGCTCGTCAAGGGTTTCAAAATCAGGTTTGAGTATGGTGCAATTTTAAAGGGTAGTCAAACGTCTTCGTCACCTCAGCGTTCTGGAGAGGGGTTTGAGTATGGTGCAATTTTAAAGGGTAGTCAAACTTACTCAAAATAAAATCAATCATCGAATCTGTTTGAGTATGGTGCAATTTTAAAGGGTAGTCAAACTCCAAAATAATTATTGACACTCCAATCATTGTTTGAGTATGGTGCAATTTTAAAGGGTAGTCAAACGCGGAAAAAGTGTAAACGTCACCATTCTCAGTTTGAGTATGGTGCAATTTTAAAGGGTAGTCAAACTGTTCATGGGGTCTATTAAATTTTCGTCGCGTTTGAGTATGGTGCAATTTTAAAGGGTAGTCAAACAGAGCTAGACACACGCGCATTTTGATTAATGTTTGAGTATGGTGCAATTTTAAAGGGTAGTCAAACTGGCAAAAAGCTCATAGTAAACGTCGAACAGTTTGAGTATGGTGCAATTTTAAAGGGTAGTCAAACTGGCAAAAAGCTCATAGTAAACGTCGAACAGTTTGAGTATGGTGCAATTTTAAAGGGTAGTCAAACTGGCAAAAAGCTCATAGTAAACGTCGAACAGTTTGAGTATGGTGCAATTTTAAAGGGTAGTCAAACTTTTCGGCTTTAGCCGATAAAGAAACCCCCGTTTGAGTATGGTGCAATTTTAAAGGGTAGTCAAACTAATCAGACATAATCCTCAATGATGGTCAAGTTTGAGTATGGTGCAATTTTAAAGGGTAGTCAAACTGGCAAAAAGCTCGTAAAACATGTCATACAGTTTGAGTATGGTGCAATTTTAAAGGGTAGTCAAACTGTCGGTAGGGTGTATTCGTCAGATTCATTGTTTGAGTATGGTGCAATTTTAAAGGGTAGTCAAACTCATATTAACCTATTAAAGATGCTGACACCGTTTGAGTATGGTGCAATTTTAAAGGGTAGTCAAACTGGCAAAAAGCTCGTAGAAAAGGTCATACAGTTTGAGTATGGTGCAATTTTAAAGGGTAGTCAAACTGGCAAAAAGCTCATAATACAGGTCGAACAGTTTGAGTATGGTGCAATTTTAAAGGGTAGTCAAACTGTTCATAGGATTAATTAAATTTTCGTCTCGTTTGAGTATGGTGCAATTTTAAAGGGTAGTCAAACAGTGGAAGTCCCAGCAAAGCCGCCTACAGGGTTTGAGTATGGTGCAATTTTAAAGGGTAGTCAAACGGATATGTTATTACCGTAGGCTGCATTCGTGTTTGAGTATGGTGCAATTTTAAAGGGTAGTCAAACCAAGAAAAGATTGTCCATTACAGGTTTAATGTTTGAGTATGGTGCAATTTTAAAGGGTAGTCAAACCAGCAAACTTGCCTTCACATGTGACCGAATGTTTGAGTATGGTGCAATTTTAAAGGGTAGTCAAACCTTTATCCAAGTCATCAAAAAGAGAATCTAGTTTGAGTATGGTGCAATTTTAAAGGGTAGTCAAACCGAATAATTATCGCCAAAATGCCATACATCGTTTGAGTATGGTGCAATTTTAAAGGGTAGTCAAACCCGCATATCTTATTTTGAAGGGAGCGATAAGTTTGAGTATGGTGCAATTTTAAAGGGTAGTCAAACTATCGTCTTGAGGGTTACGTCTTCTTTCATGTTTGAGTATGGTGCAATTTTAAAGGGTAGTCAAACCAGCAAACTTGCCTTCACATGTGACCGAATGTTTGAGTATGGTGCAATTTTAAAGGGTAGTCAAACCCCGCAGTCAATACGCGTTGATTGAGCAGGGTTTGAGTATGGTGCAATTTTAAAGGGTAGTCAAACAAAATGATTATGCTATACACCATATAGACGGTTTGAGTATGGTGCAATTTTAAAGGGTAGTCAAACTATAGTTGCAATCAGAACAAATACTCATTAGTTTGAGTATGGTGCAATTTTAAAGGGTAGTCAAACGCTGTATTCTGTATTTCGTTTGCAGCTCATGTTTGAGTATGGTGCAATTTTAAAGGGTAGTCAAACCTATCTATACTTGATAGCGTATGAAATTGTGTTTGAGTATGGTGCAATTTTAAAGGGTAGTCAAACGAAACGGACGGACAGTTTTACGAATATTTAGTTTGAGTATGGTGCAATTTTAAAGGGTAGTCAAACTTCCAACATTCCCCTTGAACGGCAGTACGAGTTTGAGTATGGTGCAATTTTAAAGGGTAGTCAAACTACAACGTCCTCCCCCCTATATTCGTCCCAGTTTGAGTATGGTGCAATTTTAAAGGGTAGTCAAACCGCGCAGCTCGTCAAGGGTTTCAAATTCGCGTTTGAGTATGGTGCAATTTTAAAGGGTAGTCAAACCAATTCCGCGTCCGTCGCGCCTAATCTCTTGTTTGAGTATGGTGCAATTTTAAAGGGTAGTCAAACATTGCCTGCGGTTGGTCCCCCGTAGGCTTGGTTTGAGTGTGGTGCAATTTTAAA
>ULTC01038406.1_pt1 | contig 13542 bp, 10 predicted proteins | sample 1957091 | NCBI WGS metagenome assembly ULTC01 (sample SAMEA4835720, study PRJEB28245) | human gut metagenome | biome: gut microbiome; material: fecal sample | place: Denmark | collected 2008 | reverse complement strand
TTTTTTGAATAAAAAAATCGAGCAAAACGCTCGACAATTTCCTTATGGCTGGGGTGGCAGGATTTGAACCTACGCATGCGGGAGTCAAAGTCCCGTGCCTTACCGCTTGGCTACACCCCAATAACAAGTTGCATTATATCATAGTGTTTTTATAAATGCAAGAATTTTTTATAAATTTATTTAAAAAGATTTTACAAATTGACTTAATTTTTTGTGTATGATAATATAAACAACGGAGTAAATATGCTTTTAACGGAATTTGATGAAAATAAAGTTGCAATTTTAAATCCAAGCAACATAACTAACAAAATTGAAGGAATGCCCAAAACCTGCGTTTCTTTCTTTGAATATAAACTTTTTGAGATGTTTTTGGACAAATTTAAACCTGAAATCATAACTTCAATCGGTTGTGCGGTTAGAGAACACCCAATTTATAAAGTAAATTTTGGCGGCAAAGATATTGCGGTTATGCAAGCGGGCATAGGAGAGCCATACTGTGTTAGCAATTTTGAAGAAGTGATAGAACTTGGAGTTGAAAATATATTGCTTTTTGGTTCCTGCGGCTCATTAATTCCGCTCAACGCTTGTTCAATCATTGTTCCTTATGCTGCTTTAAGAGATGAAGGCACAAGTTATCATTACGCGCCACCAAGCGACGAAATTGAATTGGATAAAAAACTTGTAAAAAATTTATGCGATTTTTTTGATAGCAAAAATATAAAGTATCAACTTGGAAAAACCTGGACAACAGACGCGTTTTACAGAGAAACAAAACAAAAAGTTGAAAAACGCAAAAATGCAGGAGCTATTTGCGTTGAAATGGAATGTGCCGGTATGGCTGCTATGGCAAAATTTAGAAATGTTAATTTTATGACTTTTTTCTATACTGGTGACAACTTGTCTTCTGATGTATGGGACATTGGTAGTCTTTCACGCTTAGAATTAAAAGGCAAAGATATTTTAATTCCACTAGCATTAGAAGCAGCAAATAGCATATTTGAGTAAAATTATTGCAACTCTAAATTAAGTGTGTTAAAATAATTGTGTTCAAGTGATTTATCACTTGCATTGGGGTGTCGCCAAGCGGTAAGGCATGGGACTCTGACTCCCACATTCCTAGGTTCGAATCCTAGTACCCCAGCCAAGCCATTGCGGACAGAAGGCGTTGCCTTCTGTTTTTTGTTGTAAACAAAAAAAGCAATGGCTTGCGGTATTAATAATTAGTTAGTTAAAGTAAACGACGAATGGCGTCGCGGTAGCACGACCGCTGAAATTATAAATTGTCGAGCGCTTTGCTCGATTTTTTTGCGGCATTGCCGCTTTTTATTTAAACAAGAATGAAATAAAAACGCTCGACAATTTGATTTTCAAGCGGTCGTGCTACCGCGTTTACTTGCGTCGTTTTTCTTAACTTGCTATCTACTAATACCTCGCACTTGCGAGCGGGAATTCTCCCGCTTGTTTTTTACAAAAAAAAACAAACGGAGAACAGAAATGTTCTCCGTTCGCAAGTGCTGGTGCGCCAGAAGGGATTCGAACCCCTGACCTTTGCCTTAGAAGGGCACTGCTCTATCCAACTGAGCTACTAGCGCATTTCAAATGCTTGGCTATAATAACATAATCTTTGTTAAATGTCAACAATTTAGATAATTAATTTTAAAAATTTATTTACTTACATTTATAAAAGTGTTATCATATTAAATATGATTAATGAAGAGCAATTAAATATTGAAAAAAATCATTTAAGTGATGTTTATAGACAAATTTGTGAAGATATTAACGAAACAAAACTTAGGATTGAACAAGCGGAAAGTGCTTTAAGAGAACATTTCGCTTATAAAGACGACAGCATATATGATATGGATGTTGAAGAAGAAGCTTCAACAGATTTATATTTTGACAATCTTCAACTTGCAGTTGATGTTTTAAAGAAAAGATTGATGCTATTAGAAATTTTAAAAAAATCTTGCTATTTTGGCAGTTTTAAATTTACTTCAGACAATGGATTTCATAATATTTATGTTGGCAAATCAGGCTTTGTTGGCAAAAATTCTTATCCGCTTGTTTGCGATTGGCGTGCACCAATTTCTTCAATGTATTATAACTACGAGCTTGGAAAAGCAAGTTATAATTGCGAAGAAGGGGAAGTTGAAGGTGAAATTTTAGCAAAAAGGCAATATAAAGTTAAAGAAAATGAAATTGTATATGCTTTTGATAGTTCATTAATTGTTAGCGATGAAATTTTAAAACACGAATTAGCGAGTGCTAAAAGTGACAAAATGCAAGATATCGTTGCAACAATTCAAAAAGAACAAAATGTTATTATTCGCGAGCCAAATTTGAAAAATATGCTAATTCAAGGCGTGGCTGGCAGCGGCAAAACATCAATCGCACTTCACAGGGCGGCATTTTTGCTTTATTCAATGAGAAAGGAATTGAATTCTGAAAACATTCTTGTTGTTTCTCATTCTGATTTGTTTTCAAAATACATTGAAAATGTTTTGCCCGAACTTGGTGAACATTCAATTAACAGTATGACTTTTACAGATTTTGCACACGAGCAATTAGATGGCTTCTGCTATGAAACGAGCCAAGAAATGAGTGAAAGATTGCTACAAGATGAAAGCGCACTGAACGACTACTTGTATAAAAATTCTTTTGAATTTGTTGCTGATATAAACAACTTTTTGCAAGATTATGACAAGGCGCATTTTGTTCCAACAGACATCAAATTGGGAGAAGATAGTTTTTCTGCTGATGATATTTTATTGCTTTATAATGACAAGTTTAAAAATTTAATGCCAGCTGAAAGGCTATTAAATATTTGTGATTATATTTGCGATGTTTTAAACATTCCAAGCCAAGCGAAATTAAGAGTTTTGAACAATTTATATTCAATGTATACTTTTGGAAATATTTTTGATATTTTAATTGAATTTTATAAAAATAACGAAAAAATCAATAAAAAATTAGAAAAAAAATATAAAAATAGCAAAATTTTAATAAATTATGATGATTTAATTGCAATTTTATATTTAGCAAATCATTATTATGGATTAGAAAAGAAAAACGAAGTTAAATTATTAATTGTTGATGAATTTCAAGAATATGCGCCATTGCATTTTGAGTTGTTAAGACAAATTTGCCCTTGTAATTGGATTGTTCTTGGGGATATTAATCAATCAATTTTTAAAAATCTTGATGAAAAATATTTGCTTAAACTTTCTGAAAATTTTGATTTGGGCGATGTAATTTATTTAACAAAATCTTATAGAATGACAAATCAAATTGCCGAGATGGCAAATAAGGTTAAAAATGTTGGTGGAACAAACTTTGACAGAGATGGCGAAAAAGTTGATTTTATAAAAGTAAACGAAATTGCTGAAAATCTAAATGCAAGTCGATTTGAAACAAAGGCTGTTTTGTGTAAAGATGAAAAATCGGCAAGCGAAATTTACAATATTTTGAAACAAAAGATTGATTGTTCTTTAAACAAATTTGAACACGGAAAAGTTTTGGTCGCAAGTGTCAATAATGTTAAAGGAATTGAATTTGAGCAAGTTGTGGTTTATAACTTTGATAAATTTGATACAAATGAAAAATTAGACAAAAACATTTTATATAATATAATTACAAGAGCGACAAATAAGTTAGTAATTGCTACAAACGAATAAATTTGGTCGAAGTTGACATTTAATCTTTTAATGATATAATAAAAATAGGTGAAAAATGATAGTTGAAAATGAAAAATTAAAACTTAAAGAGTTGAAAGAAGAATTTGCATACATTAAGGAGTGTCTTTGACCCTGATGGCTTGCAAAATAAAATAAATGCTTTAAAAAAACAACAAGAAAGCGAAAATTTTTGGCAAGATATGGAACTTGCGCAAAAAGTCGGCAAAGAACTTAAATATAATGAAGATAAATTAAACAATTTAAAAAATTTTGATAATAAAATTAAAGATTGTGAAACGCTTATTGAACTTAGCGAAAGTTGTCCTGACATCGAAGCAAAAGAATTTTATGATGAACTTTTAAGTGAATTGCAAACTTTATATCAAAAAAAAGAAGAACTTAGAATTGAAACGATGTTGAGTGGAAAATATGATTCGCACAATGCAATTTTAACTATACACTCAGGTGCAGGTGGCACCGAAGCGCAAGATTGGGCGCAAATGCTCTTTAGAATGTATTCAATGTATGCTGAAAAACAAGGTTTTAAAATGGAAGTTTTAAACTTGCTTGATGGTGATGAGGCAGGAATTAAGAGCGTAACATTTTCGATTAGCGGAGAAAACGCTTATGGCTACTTGAAATGTGAAAAGGGCGTTCATAGGCTTGTTAGGATTTCACCTTTTGACGCCAATGCGCGCAGGCATACCAGTTTTGCTAGTGTTGAAGTTATGCCAGAAATTGAAGAAAGCGAAATGCCAGAAATTAGAAATGAAGATTTAAAAATTGACACATATAGGAGTTCTGGCGCTGGTGGACAACACGTTAACAAGACAGAATCCGCCATTCGAATTACACATATCCCAACAGGAATAGTTGTTTCTTGTCAAACTGAACGCAGTCAAATACAAAATAGAGAAACTTGTATGAAAATGCTTAGGGCGAAACTTGCAGACAAAAAAGAAAGTGAAGAGATGGAAAAACTCTCTTCAATTAGGGGAGAACTTAAAAAAATTGAATGGGGAAGTCAAATTAGGTCGTATGTTTTTCACCCTTATTCAATGGTCAAAGACCATAGAACAAATTATGAAACTAGCGATGTCTATGGTGTTATGAATGGAGATTTGCAGCCATTTATTAACGATTATTTGATAAAAAGCAATAAAAAAGTGGAGGAATAATTATGAGATTATATTGCTTAATTCCAAATTATGTGTTTTTTGAGAAAGTGGCAGGCAATACAAATCCTTTTATGGAAATAAATGTTGATGATTTAGCAGGAACATTTCACGATTTCTATAATTACAATTTGCCACCATTTTTGCAATATAACGACAAAGAAGATTGGGTTGATAATTCAATTTGCACTTTTACAACGCCAGCACAAGCCAAAAATTATTTAGGTAGCAATAATGTGATGATTTCATTTGAAACTCAAGATGAAGACTATCTTAAATTAAATGGCGATGAACTTTATAATTATATTGCATATAAAAATAGCGTTGAAGATAGAATGCTTAATTTAATTGAAATGTCAGACGAAGATAAAAAGTCAGAAAAGTTATATCAAATGAATGAAAGATTTAAAAAATTTGAGAACAATAAACTTTCAAAAGTGAGCGAAATGCAAAATTATTATGAAGGCTTAGTTGTTGTTCCAGAAATTAAAGTTTCATCAATAAAATCTTATTTTGTTTCAAAAAGCAATAAACAATTTAACAAATTCAGAGAGTTGAGAGATAACAAAATGATAGTTGAAAACAAAAGCGCTGAAATGGGGGAATGAAATGTATTTTGACATTGCAAAGCAAAAATTTGAAAATTTGAAAAATAAAGATGATGTGATTGTTTTGTCCGTTGAAAGTTCTTGTGATGAAACATCTATTGCCATAATCAAAAATGGTCGCGAGGTGCTTGCAAATGTTGTTGCAAGCCAAATTGATATTCACAGGCTTTATGGCGGTGTTGTTCCAGAAATAGCTTCAAGAAATCATATACTTGCAATTTCTAATGTGTATAAAGAAGCGCTTAATGAAGCGCAAATAAGCGAAAATCAACTTGACGCCATAGCTGTTACTTATGGTGCAGGATTAGTTGGCGCTTTGATGGTAGGCGTAAATTTTGCAAAAACCCTTGCTTTTTCTTTGGAGCTTCCATTAATTGCTGTCAGCCACATTAAAGGACATATTGCAGCGAATTATATAACAGAAAAAACTTTAGAGCCTCCATTTATTTGCTTGATGGTCAGTGGCGGACACACTGCCGTATTAAATATAACAGACTATAATCATCACGAATTGATTGGCACAACGGTCGATGATGCCGCTGGTGAAGCGTTCGACAAAGTTGCGAGAGTTTTAGGTCTTTGTTATCCAGGTGGGCCAGAGGTTGATAAGCACGCAAAGCTAGGAAAAAGCGATATCAAATTTACTCACGACATTATGACGGACAGTTTGAATTTTAGTTTTAGCGGAATTAAAACGGCAGTTATAAACTATGTTCATAATTTAAAACAAAAAAATCCAAATCAAGAATTGCCTATTAATGACATATGTGCAAGTTTTCAAACCGCAGTTGTTAGAGAGTTAGCAACCAAAGCAATTAAGGCTTGCAAAGTGAATAATTCTAACAAATTAGTCGTTGCGGGAGGCGTTTCTGCCAATAGTTTTTTAAGGCAAACATTGCAAACTGAATGTGATAAAAATGGAATAAAACTTTATTTCCCAAGTTTGAAATATTGCACAGACAATGCAGCAATGATAGGCTCAGCAGCATATTTTATGATTAGAGCTGGTCAGGGGCTGTCTGATTTAAGCTTAACCGCAAAGCCAACTGTTGCACTATAAAATTAAAAAATCATTAATCTAAAAATTAATGATTTTTTTATATATACCATTTATCAGATTTTTCAGAAACAACAGTGTTTTTAGAAGTCTTTATAAGTTCAATCGTTTTTGAAGGCTCGCTTTCAATTTCTTGCCCGGTTGCATAGTTTTTTATTTTTGTTTTCAAATAATATTTTTCGCTTTTATTTTTGCCAAATGGAGCAGTGTAATTCAATTTGCCGCTAATCCCATCAAATGATTTTATTAATTTTGCTTTGTTATTTTCAATTTTATATAAATCATATTTTAAATAATTTTCAGAGTCAAATTCTAGTATCACATTGCCATTTTCAACTTTTCCAGTAAGTGTTGGCGCTTGAATTTCTAAGAAATTGTTTGATATTTCTTTTGGCAAATTGAATTTGGAAAACAATTCCTTTTGTTTGTATCTTTCTGGAATAAAATCGTTGGCTTTTACAACAATATGATTGTTTTCAAGTTCCAAACTATCAATTTCTACTTCGGTGATAGAAGAAGGAATTTCAAAGTCCTTTGGTGTGTGCTTGCTGTAGATGCTTTTAAAATAATCTTTGACAACATAAGTTGGCAAAATTCCGCCAGTTATTGAACCAATCTCTTCGCCTTTTAAGTTGCCGACCCACACGCCAACACAATCTTCAGTCGTCAATGCTAGGTTATATGCGTCGCTATTGCTTTCACCTTTGCCAACTGTTCCTGTTTTAGATGCTATTTGATATGGCAAGTCATTTAGCCGCCTTGCTGTTCCAGTTTTTGCACTTTCTAGCAATGTTTCCAAAGTTAAATAATTGGCATCTTCGCGTAAAATTTGGTCATAGGGTTGTTGACTTGTATAGATAGTTTTGTTGTTTTTGTCCTTAATTTCCTTGATAAAACAAGCAGTTTTAAATTTCCCATTATTTGCAAAACTTGAGTAAGCGTTAGTCAAGGTTAATAAATCAGTTCCATAAGTCATTCCGCCCAAAGCGAGGGCATAGCCGTTATCTTCCTTATCAAACTCAATGCCAAATCTTTCCGCATAGCGTTTCGCTTTGTCAATGCCAACATAAGATAATGTTTTTACAGCAGGAACATTCAAAGACTTTGCGACTGCTTCTCGAACTGAAACATAACCTGAATAAGTTTTTGTTACATTTTCAGGACTATAGCCGTTTATGTCAATTTTGTCATCTAAAATCATAGTTGATGGCGAAATCTTATTTTCATTCATTGCAGGGCCATAGACAAGCAAAGGCTTGATAATTGAGCCTGGCTGGCGCTTGGAATTTAAAATTGAAAATGTGCTTTTGCCAAAATATGCTTCAACGCCAAAAGTGGAATTGTTGATTGAAATTCCTGCAATGTCGTTTTTGCCAACATCGCCTAATTTGTCTGTTATAGCCTTTTCTAGAGCGTTTTGTTTATCTGGATTTTGATATGTATAGATTTTGTATTTCCCAAGAGCAATCTGCTTTGTTGGAAGATTTAAAATCTTGCACGCTTCGTCAATCGCTGCTTGGCTGTATGAATTTTGTCCATTATTAAAATTTTCATTAATATTCAAATTTAGTTCAGAAAGTTTCGCTGTTGAGTATTCATCTTCTGAAATTTTGCCATCTTTGAACATCTCGCTCAAAACTAAATTTCGTCTGCTAATGCATTTTTCAGGCTTGTTTATTGGACAATAACTTCCAGGGGATTTTATAATTCCCGCTAACATTGCACTTTCTTGCAAATTTAACTCACTTGCTGGCTTAGAGTAATAAAATCTTGCAGCATTTTCAATGCCATAAATGTTGTTGCCAAAATAGATAACATTGAGATAACTTTCCAAAATATCGTCTTTTGACACTTGTCTTTCCATTTCTTTTGCTAAAAATATTTCCTTTATTTTCCTTTCATAAGTTCGCTCGCTAGATAGATGGGTGTTTTTAATAAGTTGTTGAGAAATCGTTGAGGCGCCTTCTTTAACTTTTCCGCTTGTTATATTTTTAATCAATGCTTTTAGCATTCTTTTGTAATTTACACCAGAATGATTGTAAAAATTTTTGTCTTCTATGGAGATAAATGCAGCCGTCGTTTGAGGGTTTAAGTCGTTTATGTTGATGTGTTGATTGTTATATTGGTTTTTGTCAGTTATCAAATTGCCATTTTCATCAAAAACTTCAATTTGAAAGGAAGATGTTGCAAGTTTTGTTCTGTCAAAAGTTTCCTTTTTTGCAGCAGATGAATAAATTGAAAAAACAATAGCAGCAGCTATTAACATAATTGCAAGCAAACAAGCAATTATTATTGATGTCAATTTAAAAGCCTTTTTCACAAATAATATTATTTGTCATTTACATTTTTTTATGAATTTAATTAAGATAAGGTTAAAAATTATTAAAAGATTAAAAAATGCTTGACAAGCGAATTTTTTTGTATATAATTGGTTCGAATTCTAACTATTTGGAGCGGTTGATGCTAATTATTGAAAGTATTAAAAAAATAGAAAATAGCTTAAATAGAATATTTGGGTCTGTGGCTATGCAATATGGCTTGACGGGCAAGCAATTTTTTATTTTAGGCTATGTTTTTAAGCAGAGTAAAAAAAGAGATGTAACCCAAAAAGATATAGAAAATTTTGGGAATGTGCGTAAATCAACAGTTTCCAGCATAATATCTAATTTGGAGAAGAATGGCTTTATTATTAAAAAACCTTCTGAAAAAGATAATAGAATAAATATCATTTTGCCAACTGAAAAAGCTTATGAAATAGAACGCAGGTTGAACATCAAAAAAAATAAAGTTGAAAATGAAATTTTCAGTTGTTTTAGCAAAGAAGAATTAGACAAATGTGCGGAACTTTTGTCCGCTTTACAAAAAAAATTAAAAGATATTGCACAAAGGCCTTAGGAGAAAATATATGTTAAAAATGTTAAAAAAACTTTCTTGGAAAGAATGGATAATGGTTGCTATTAGCGTAATATTTATTGCTGGACAAGTTTGGCTCGATTTAAAACTTCCAGAATTTATGTCTGAGATAACAACTTTATTAACAACTGGCAGCAGCGATATGGGCGCTATTTGGAGAAATGGTGGATTTATGCTTGCTTGTGCTATTGGCAGCACACTTTTAAGTGTTGTTGTCGGCTTTTTTGCAGCAAGAATTGCCGCAAAACTTGGTCTAGTCTTAAGGTCAAGCATCTATTCACAAATACAAGATTTTTCAAAAAGTGAAATGAAGCAATTTTCAACTGCAAGTTTGATAACTCGTTCCACTAACGATGTTACACAAGTTCAAAATTTTGTTGCTATGGGCTTGCAAGTTATGGTTAAAGCCCCAATAATGGCAGTTTGGGCGATAATCAAAATTGTTGGAAAGAGTTGGCAATGGAGTTTAATTACAGCAGTTGCAGTTGCCGTTCTTTTATTGTGCATTATAACAATCTTGTTGTTTTGCTTGCCAAGATTTAAGAAAATGCAAAAGCAAACTGATGATATCAACAGAGTGGCAAGAGAAAATTTGACAGGTCTTAGAGTTGTAAAAGCGTTTAATGCAGAAAAGTTTGAAGAAGATAAATTTGAAGAAAAAAACAGCAATTTAACAGACACAAATATGTATGTTTATAAAAGAATGTCATTATTTGGACCTATGATGTCACTTGTTATGAATGGTGTTTCACTTGCTATTTATTGGGTTGGTGCATATATCATTCAAGCAGCAAGCGGAATGGAAAAAATCACGTTATTTAGTGATATGGTTGTGTTTATGTCCTATGCAGTTCAAGTTATTTTTTCATTTATTATGCTTGTAATGATATTTATGATGTTGCCTAGGGCGACAGTTTCGGCTAAGCGTATAAATGAAATTTTAGACACAAAATCAAGCATCAAAGATGGCCAAGGTGCAGCCCCAGTTGAACGCGGGACGGTTGAATTTAGAAATGTTAGTTTCAAATATCCAAATGCAGATGAATATGTGCTTAAAAATATCTCTTTCAAAGTCAATAAAGGCGAGCAAGTTGCGTTTATTGGCTCAACGGGCAGCGGCAAAAGCACGCTTATAGACTTGGTCCCAAGATTTTATGATGCAACTGAAGGCGAAGTGCTTGTTGATGGCATAAATGTTAAAGATTATAAATTGGAAGAACTTTATAATATTCTTGGCTATGTTTCTCAAAAATCAATTTTGTTTACTGGAACTATCAATGAAAATGTTGGATTTGGAAAGAATAAGAATGGCAAGCCAAGCGAAGAAGAAATCCAACTTGCTATAAAGCAAGCACAAGCAAAAGACTTTGTTGAAAAGATGCCAGATAAATATAATTCGCATATATCTCAAGGAGGAAAGAATGTTTCTGGTGGTCAAAAACAGCGTTTATCTATAGCGCGTGCCTTGGCTAGAAAATCAGAAATTTTGATTTTCGATGATTCCTTTTCAGCTTTAGATTATAAAACTGATAAAGCCTTGAGAAAAACTTTAAATAAGGATTTAAAGGGCACGACATCACTTATTGTTGCACAAAGAATTGGCACAATTAAAAATGCCGACCAAATCATAGTTTTGGATAATGGAAATATGGTCGGAAAAGGCAAGCACGAGGAATTATTAAAAAATTGCCCAATTTATAAAGAAATTGCGCTATCACAATTAAGCAAGGAGGAGTTATAAAATGGGACCAAAAAAGACTAATTTTGAAAAAGCAAAAGACTTCAAAGGAGCAATAGTTAAATTAGTTAAATATTGCAAATGCTATTTTCCTTTAATAATTTGCGCAATCATTCTTGCAGTTGCAGGAACTGTTTTGACTATATTAGGACCTGATTATTTGTCTGACCTAACAAATCATATTACAAACAATATGATGATAGGCATTGATTTTGATTTTGTGTTAAAAATTGGATTAATACTCGTGGCATTTTATTCTGCAAGTTTTATCTTCAATTATTTGCAAAATGTAATTATGGTCTATGTTGCTCAAAAAGCGTGCAAAAGATTAAGAAAGGACATTTCCATAAAGATTAATAAAATTCCTTTCAAATATTATGATAAAACGACATACGGAAATGTTTTAAGCACTATCGTTAACGATGTTGACACTCTTGGTCACACCATTAACAACAGCGTTGTTTCATTGATTGGCTCAATAGCGTTGCTTGTTGGCTCATTGGTTATGATGTTTGTAACTAATTGGATTATGGCTTTTGTTGCCATTGGCGCAACACTTATTGGATTTGTCATTATGGCTTTCATTATGGCAAAATCACAAAAATATTTTAATCAACAACAACGCTCATTGGCAGATTTAAATGGACATATAGAAGAAAATTATTCAGGGCACGATATCGTTAAAGTCTATAATGCAGGACAAGAAACAACTGAGCAATTTAATAAAATAAACGAAAAACTTTATACAAGCGTTTGGAAATCTCAATTTTTCTCAGGAATTATGAGCCCACTTATGAGTTTTATCGGCAACTTTGGCTATGTTGCAGTTTGCATTTCAGGCGCGTTGCTTGCTATGAACGGAATTGTAAGCATTGGCTCAATCGTTTCATTTATGATTTACATCAGATTGTTTACTCAACCATTATCTCAAATAGCCCAAGCGTTTACAAACATTCAATCTGGGGCGGCGGCAAGTGAAAGGGTGTTTGAGTTCTTAGAAGAAAAAGAATTGTCAGACGAAAGCACAAAAGAACTTTATTTGGACCCAAATACAGTTAAAGGCAATATTGAATTTAAAAATGTTAAGTTTGGCTATGATGAAAATAAAATCATTATTCCAAATTTTAACGCAAAGGTTAAAGCAGGTCAAAAAATTGCCATTGTTGGGCCAACAGGAGCGGGCAAAACAACATTAGTTAACTTGCTGATGAGATTTTATGAGTTAAATGATGGCGATATTACGATTGACGGAATTTCTTCAAAAGATTTAAAGCGAGAAAATATTCACGAACTTTTTGGAATGGTCTTGCAGGACACTTGGCTATTTGAAGGAACTATTAAAGAAAACTTAGTTTTCAACAAAGAAAATGTCAGCGATGAAGCAATTTTAAAGGCGTGTGAAGCGTGCGGGGTTGACCATTTTATCAGAACTCTTCCAAATGGATATGATATGATTTTGGACGACAATACAGCCATTTCTGCAGGTCAAAAACAACTTATGACAATCGCAAGGGCAATGATTCAAAACGCTCCTATGTTAATTTTGGACGAAGCAACAAGTTCAGTTGACACAAGAACTGAAGAGCTCATTCAAAAAGCGATGGATAAATTAACTAAAAACAGAACAAGTTTTGTTATCGCTCATAGACTTTCAACAATTAAAAATGCAGATTTGATTTTAGTTATGAAAGACGGAAATATCATTGAAAAAGGAAAGCATAAGCAGTTGTTGGAAGCAAACGGCTTTTACGCAGATTTATATAATAGTCAATTTTCGAGTAAATACACAGAAGAAACTGCATAATTGTTCATATCAACAATTAAATAATGGATTAATTAAAACCTAATTAAATTAGGCTAATAATCCGTCTAAATAGGCGATTATTAGTCTTTTTTCATTTTGTGATAATTTTCTAAATTTGTAAAACAACTCGCTTTCTATTTTCTTATCTTCTGTTATCGCTTGTTCGCTTTTAATTTCTCCACACCCAACAATTTATCAATGGAAACTTGAAAGAATTTTGACAAAGTAATTAAGTTTGAAACGCTTAGAATTTTATCTTCATTAAACCAATGTGACATCGTGCTAATTGGAATTCCTGTGCAAGCGCTTAATTCAACAAAAGTGGAAATATTATTAAGTTTCATTAAATCAAGTAAGATTTTCTTAAATTCGCTCATAAAAACTTAACCTTTGAGAAGAATAATTTTGTTTTCTAATTTCATTTTACTTGTTACTAAGGAAATCCATAAAAAAATTGTTAAAAAGTTTGTAATTTTCACAAATGGTGTGTTATAATTCCCATGAATGAAAATGCAAAAGGAGAAATGTATGAATAGCAAAACGAAAACTAGAAGCCTAAGAGTAGTAATCATC
>ULTC01065563.1_pt1 | contig 13680 bp, 19 predicted proteins | sample 1957091 | NCBI WGS metagenome assembly ULTC01 (sample SAMEA4835720, study PRJEB28245) | human gut metagenome | biome: gut microbiome; material: fecal sample | place: Denmark | collected 2008 | reverse complement strand
CTCAAAGTGTAAAAGGTGCATTTCTTCGAATGCTTACTGAAAAGGCTCTAACAGAACTGCAAAGGACTGGTCCGGCCTGCCATGATAGAGCAGTCCGCCCTCAATGCCAATTCTGCCATCCGGATAACATTCTCTGAAACCGAATGAATAAGGAGCAAAGTCATAAAACAACTCAATCTCACAAGGACAGTTCGGATTCTTTTCCCAACTCTTCAGACGCTCCAGGCATTTTTGGAGCGTAGTGTCGCCGATGGATTCGGCATACTGCACTACCTTGTCGTAGTGCTCCTGGCTACATAAAATTTTCATATTTGTTATTTTTTATAGGGTTCATACTCAATCAAGGACAAATTCGTCCTCGTAAACTTCCAGTTCCAATCCGCTTTCGCAGATACGTACCAGCCATGTATATGGCAGGCGCTTGATCAATTCGATGTTGCGGTACCCCTTATAAGGGTGTACCAGCGTGGCAAAATCCCCGGCTTTCATATCCATAACCGTTTTTTCAGTTCACCTTTACCCGGTTCAGCAACTGGCCGGAAATCTCATGAAGTTCACGGCAGCGTTCCGGCTGCTGTGCCCGTGCGAATGCCGTGATGCCCTGGGTCAGCTTCCAAAGCGTGGCACCGCCCGTCACCCCGTCGTCCGGGTTATTGTTCATCAGCAGCTTTTCCACCTCGCGGCCCTCGTTCTTCAGCAAGGCTCCCCGCTGTACCAACTGTCTCAGTTCCTTATCGAAATCCACATCCACCTCAGCGGCTCCTTGAATCTCCACGGCCTTTTGCATAAGGGTGTCCCGGCTGTACAGCCCTTTGGTCAGGTCGGAAACCGCCGACACGGTAGTCTGCGTGTCCAGTTCGTAAGTCTTTTGGGAAAGGGCCATTGAGTCCGGCAGCTTCGCTCCCAAATGTACCTGCCGCATGACGGACTCACGCACCATCCCGTTGAGGCATGCCCCGTTGAGCAGGAAGGAACGCATGTCCACCGAACCGTTTCCGTAATCGGACGTGGAGAAACGTGCCCCGGCAAAGATGACGACCGTACCGTTCTTGCGGGTGGGGATCTCTATAGGAGTGGGCAGGATGGTCTCGCACCAGACCTTCGTATCGTTCATGTAGGCATCTGAAACGACAGCCCCCTGGTTTGCCGCCTCCCGGATGAATGCGGTCAGGATCTCCACCGAATTGAGCCTCCGGTAGGAATCGGACAATATGCCCCGTACCTCGGTCCCTACCGCCCGGACCAGCACACGCGTCCGTTCCGTCCAGCCCGAATGCTCGTTCAGGATGGTGGCGCACAACTGTTTCTGCCATGCGGCTCCCGCCGAAAGCTCGCGGAGGTATTTTGCCGGGATGCCCATCTTTTCGGAAACCTGGCCGATGGCATTGGCATGCAGGCTGAAATCACCTTCGGGCATCGAAAGCTGCACCCGGCCCGCCGCCTTGAACGACACGACAGGACGCTGCTCGCCGTTTCTACGGTTGACCCCGATGGGTGCGATGTAGTCCTGTGCGATTTTCCCTTCTGCGAGCAGGCGGGTGATGGTGCCCATCACATCCTGTTGCCTGCCTTCGACCATCCGCCGTACCTTGTTAATCACTACCTGATTCAATCCCTGCTGCTTCTGTACCGGCGCAGCTGCCGGCATTGTCAATGTTGTTTCCATAAATGATTCTTGTTTTAATATTGTCAGATAAAGTCTTTCTTCAACAGCTTTCGGGAGCAGCCGCTTTTGAACCGTCCCAGCATCCGTTGGTATTCTTCCTCGCTGTACCCGCCGATGCCGAACAGTTCATAATATCCGGGGAACGGATATTGTTCCGCCTCCGGAGAGTGAATGCTGACCGTCTTGTGTGCAATGACGATATGGCGTACAAAGCGGTAGCATTTGTGCAGGTCTTCCAGTATGGTATATTCACGATCCGTATGCGGCTCGTAATACCCGCAGGAGATATTGGCGCAGGAAACCGGAAGTCCCCTTCTTTTCAACACATACACATCCGTTGTGGCACCCTCGGCCGGTTGGTAGCCGTATTTGGGAGCGGCGGCACATCCGATGAAGTCGCATGTACAGAGTTCCGTGCCATGTATGCGGGTGATAAAGTCCGAATTCCCCCATCGGTCGCACTGGAGCACGAAACGGCAGTCCGAAAAGAAAGCCATGTCCGCCCCCTGGCTTCCTATGCAGCCGTTCTCTTCCTGGACAAAGAAAGCGCATTTCATCACTTTGAAATCCTCCAGGCATTTCAGGCAGATCCAGATGCCGTTCTTGTCATCGGCACCGATACCCGTCATACACTTGTGGCGATGGTCGTAACCTATCACCATGGCATCCGCCACCACGTGTGCCCCGTAAGTGCCTGTCCTGTGGCGGTGCACCTCGTCCACATGCGCCACGACGCACGGATAAGTCTTTGCCCGGCCTTTTACGGCATAAAGATTGCCCTGCCGGTCCTGCCTGCAGGAAATGCCCATACGCTTCAACTCCGCCTTGAGGTAACGGAGCATAGGCTTTTCCTTCCCCGACGGGGAAGCTATATTATAGAGTGTAACCAGTCTTTCCATAAGATATTAAGTATTTGAATGTGACACATCAGACACAGGCGTACACCCTTGCGGATATACGCCTGTGACAGTTCTCATGACATGAAAAGTTTTTCCAACTGCAAATAAGTCCTGAACGGCGGGATCGGCCGGCCTTTCTTGAACAGCACGGAAGGATAAACCTCTCCTTTGTAATCCCGTACAGTACCTTTGATCACTTCACCGAAAACGGTGCTGGCATAAAAGGAAGACTTGCATGAGGAGCAGAAAACATTCCCGAAACCGCCGTGTATCTTGCCGCAGCCCGGACATACCTGCATTGTACGGACGGCGCTTCCCCCAATATTCCGGCAGGTGGCAATCTGCCCGTCCCCTTCATAATTTCTCAGTTCTATTTTCCCAGCTTTCATGGCAATGCTGTAAAACGTGTCCATATAAGGCACCCCTTTCTTATGCCAGCGGAAAGCCGGCACATCCACGATGAGTGCCAGTTGGAGTTCTTGCCCTGCCACAATGCCTGTTTCTTGCAGGCTGTTCAATGCCACATATTCCTTGGTATGGTGATAATCGTTGTACTTTCTGCGCAGGAGGATCCCGTTCCGGCGTGCCTCATGCTGCATCATTCCTATGACAAACGCATGGGAAGAATATATCCGGTCCGTCAGTGAAACCGTGTCCAGCCCGTAATCATTAACCGGACAGCGCACATGCTCCCACACAATGGCACGTCCGAGCACATTGTTACTCTCGTCCCTTGCCACCAGGATTTTTGCCCCGGCAAAGTTGGCGTAAAAATCCGCGGCATTGCGTGCCTTGTCCGGATAACGCATGCAGGAATTGTGCAGGGTTGATGCCGTATCGTCCGCTATCGGGGAATAATTATCCCCGTCATACGCCTCGTAAATGTCCTGCATTCCTTCCAACAGGCGCACGGTCACCTTGCTGTCCACGCAGATGGCACTGGCGAAATAGGCCATGTCTGTTTCCGGATACTCCGGCAGGTTCTTGAACAGCCTGATGAACGTGGACGGCTCCATATCCACCCGGTTTTCCGGGAACAGGGGCGCCTGCGGATTGTTGCGGTCCGGGAAATTCCCGTTGGACAGGTCCTTGTTACAGGCGGTGAACACGATGCGGATTTTCTGGAACCCGTCGCAGGATGTCCGTTTGCGCTTGGTGGAAAAATGGTTGCAAAATCCCCGCACAATCTCTGTGACATCCACATTCTTCTTCAATTCGGCAAGGATGTCCCTTGCGATGACGCTCCCGTTTTCTGCCGCATGGGCCAGACGGGATTTCAGTTCATTGCTTGCATTCACTTTCATAATTTTATCTGTTTAATAATGGATTATTCATAAATTCAACACATACTGATCCGTTCGATGAAATACGGAATGAAGTCATGTTCCAGACCCAGGCTGTCGCATGCCTGTGCGAAATCCTCCGCACGGAGGTCATCCGCGTCCCTGTAGTCCAACAGGTTGCGTATCTCACCGTCCAGATACTCCTTTGCTTCCTCCGGAGTGCAGCCGCATGAGTTGCAGATCTGGGCAATAATGATTGTTGCCATAGCTGTCATTTTTTAGAATTTATTGTTCTGTTTACAGGAAGTTCCCGGCTTTTCCGGTATTCTTCTTCACTCATCTTGCGTATAGTGGGAATGCCGGTACGGGTAAGCACCGGATTGACCAGCCAGCCGTCGTTGAACTTCTCAGGTTGGAGGCTATCGTGCCAGATAACCTCGCCTATGCAACCGTGTATGAGCATGTTGCATACGGTTATCAGGCAGCAGGTGCGGTTGATGTCCTCACCGACCAGATAGCCGCCGGGATTGCGTACGTGCCAGGCTAGCAGCAAACGTCCGCTGCCACAGGTAGGATCTCCCATCCGCTGTCCGGGCAGATGCTCTCCCGTATCGGCGCAGGCCGTCATGAGTTCGCAAACCGGCACCGGAGTGAAAAACTGTCCTTGCGCCTGTTTGGATCCCGTAGAAGAGAATGCCATGTAAATGTCACCGAACGGGTCATACCAGCTTGTGTCTTCCTTTAACTGGTGTTGCATGAGCCGCACCCATTCGGAAACCATGCCCATGAACGCGGCATTCTGCTGCCGCTTGTATTTCCAGCTCTTGAGCGGGAGTACGCCGGGGGAGAAACCGTGGATGACAAATGTCAGGAAGTCATTGAATACGGTCAGCGGATCGTAGCCGCAGGCATGGGCGAAATCCGTCATCAGCCTCGCCAAGGGCTGTATTTCTTTAGGAACCGGGTATTGTGCCATCGCTTTCAATTTTTTAGGGTTGTCTGTTTCCGGTTATGAAGGTAAAGCTCTACCTGCCGTGCCACCATGTTACAGAATTTCTGCCCGTTTTCCTCCTCGCTCCTGAAATAGGCCAGCATATCCCACAGGTTGCGGTTGAAGTAAAGCGTCCATTTCTCATAATAGTGCTGTCCGCAGGATTCCCCGAAAGTTTCCTGAAAAAGCGGAAGGGTCAGCCCTTCGCTTGCGTGATGATTGTACTGCCACAGGGATACAACCAGCATTTGTCTGTAGTCCATTGTTACCATACATCCTATTTTTTAATGAGACATCTGCCTGCTTGCAGGCATTCTTATTTCTTGTCGCAAAAGTTGGCGTTTGACCCGGGACCGTGCAAGGCTTGGCGGGAAAAAATACCGCAGCGGAGCGAGGATGATTTTTTCCCGGCCAACCAGCCCCATGGGGGCCGCCTTGCACGGTCAGCCGGGCAAACGGTTATCTTTGCTGCAAGAAATGAGGATGACATTCTATCTTCTGTTTTTTGTGCCTGGCGTTTCCTGCAAAAATCTCAAAATGAAGGATGCCTGTTATGTAAAACTCTTCCAGACCGGGAAAAGCGAGTGACTTGAGGCTTTCCAGTCCGTTGCAATAGAAAAAAAAGCTGTCGTCCGTGTCCGGATCCGCCGTTTCCGAAAGCCGGATATTGACTTCCGGATAGCTGCCGCCGTCATTCCAGGCAATGGAACAGACGGCATAATCCGGTTTGCAGCCGTTATTCCGGACAAACCTCCTGAAACCGTTCTCCATGTCCTTTTGGACCAGGCCCCGGCTTTCACTCGACGGCGTGTCAATGACGGACAGTTCTTCCGCATAAACTTCCACTTCACTCATGCCGTTCCCTATCAGCAGCACCCGGGAGTCAAAGCCCGGAATTTCTGCTTCCGTTATTTCTGCATTATATTCTTCATTCGTATCAAGCACCTCATAGACGCCTGATGTTTCTCCGGCAGGGTCGTTCCAGTACACTGCCTGTTTTTCCTTGAATTTTCTCATTTTATATTTCCAATCATTATTAGCCCCATCCGGCTGGACAGGGCTTTTGTTCAATCACACTCAGGTCATTATGCGTTCCGTATGTTCCGTTTCTCTCTTGACGCCCCGGAGGCGCTTCAAGAGGTGCAGGAAAATTTCACGGTCGTAAATACGGTACAGGAATCTTTTGCCTGTTTCCTTAATTTTTCCCGTGAAGGTGACGGACTCCCTGTTTATCGGGTATTGGAAGAATGTCCCGGCTGACAGCAAGGTATAATCGTTCTTTTCCATATAATCCATGAACCGGTCCAGGTCATCGATACCTTCCGTTCCTGCATAGTAAGTGAAATGATGCCTGCGCAGGCTTCGGAGGATACGGGCGACATCCTTGCGTGCCTCCTGAACGGATTCCGCCTCTCCGGATACGGTCAGGTTGCAGATGAAGCACTGGCAGCCCTTGTCTGTCACGAAGAAATAGGCGGTGCCCATTCTTCCGCCGTTCCCGTCCGTTCCGGAAACGGCGATGTTCCATTTGCGGATTTCCGGCCTGCAGGTGACACGCCGGTAATGTTCGCCTATCTGACGCTGCAGTTCTTCGTAGGGCAGGTTGACAGGACGGATACCGGTAAAGCACCGGCCGGACACTTTGAAATAAAAGTCATGCAACTCCCAGTAATAAGGTGTCGCATTAAAGAAGCAGTTCCGGTTCCGGCGAATGGAAGGGAAACCGCACTGTTCCTCATACCATGACCGGTGAACTTCCCTGAACGGCGCACAAAGGGATTCCATGTAAATACGGTTTTTCTTTTGCAACTCCTTCGCTCCAAAAGCATACAGGTACGGGTTATGTTCCTTTTCACGCAATTCTATGAGGGTGTGTCCGGAATCGTCACAATGTACTCCGTCAGACATGACGGTCAGGACATCTCCCCGGAAATACCGGGAATCTGCCACATATTTTCTTTTATCATGGTCCATTGTCATGCGTTTTGAAGGTTCAACAATCTTTTTGCCGCCCGCACCGCATTCATGGTCAGTTGCCGTTGCCACGCCTTGTTCTTGGGGGACCAGCGGAAACCGTTCGACTTCAACTCTTTACGCCTGGCATCGTCCGGAATGCCGTCGAAAAGGATCTGAAGCCGGTCAATCTGCCGGTTCCACACCAGCCTGCCTCCTTCAAAAAGGATTTCACTGTTTTCCTCCTGTCTGGAGGCCTGCATTTTCTCTCTTACACGGGCCGCCATTTCGGGAAACTGGAAGAAACGGTTGCGCGGGGTGATAATCGGCTTTTTTGCATCGGCATTACAGGTACGGATAAAGTCAACGGCTTTTTGTACGGTTTCCACTTCACCCCGGTTGACGTAGGTCATTACCTTGTTCAGGATGCTGCTGACGAAAAGCGCCCGGTTATACCCCCGGATTTTTCCGGTATCCAGTTCGTGAATGGTTTGTGCACTGTCTGCGATATCCCTTTTCAGACTTTTCCAGGCGGCTTCCTGTTTCTCCTCTTCCGGACGCGCTTCCTCCTGCATCCGCTTCATGGCGGCAAGGAATAGTTCCCGCCAGCTTTCAAGCTCCTCCTGCCTGTTCTGGCAGGCCTGCTCCGCCTTTTCCTGTTTCCGGCGGTCGAAACCTGCCGGTCCGGTCACAGCCGGGCTCGCACACCGTGACAGGCTGCCGAACAAATCGGCAAGACGCTTCCGGTAGCCCTCCTTGTACTGTTCCCGCTTTTCTTCGGGAATGGAAGTCAGGTCGGCACACAACTGCTCCTCATGGCGGCAGATGTCTGTCTGGGCACGTTCCTCCGGGTCAAACGAATTCCACCGGTAGGCGCTGCATGCACTGCCATACAGCCCTTCCAGATAGCCGGGATATCTGCATCCGGTAATTTCCCAGTCCTTGAAATCTGACGGGCGGATTTCCTGCTCTGTCCCGTCAGCCGCCTCTATGGTGTGTACATACGAATGCATTCCCATGCAGCGTTTCCGGAAATGAAAAAGGACGGGAGCTTCGTCCGTCCCCGTCCTTCTGATGCTTTTCGCACGGTAGGCGTTGCTCTCCGTGAGCATGACAGCCTGTTCTTTCGGAAAGCCCGCTACTTGTCCTTCACGGGGTTTCGGTGTCGTTGTTGTCATCATTGTTCTGTTGTTTTAGTTAAACATAAGTCTTATTGGACTGTTTCAATATTCATATTTTCATCAATACCGGTCATAACTTGTTGACGCTTCTGTATATTCCGGAGTGACTTGCCGTCATACAGGTTGACTGCCCGTTCCACCAAAGGTCGCCGATATGTGTCCGACAACTCTCATAGAAACGTTCAGCCGCACCGAATACGCCTTTGTCAGACAACAGGCACCATTTTTCCCAAAAATGACGGGACATGTTCCCGTACACGATTCTGCACTCTTCCTGGCTCCAGGTATTCCACATATAGTAGAAGAAACTGGAAACTGCATTTTCTGCTTGAAAATTCATAATTCTTCTATTTGAGGTTATATATAGTTCACTTCAGAAACGTTCTTCCTTCCCGTCATATGTCCAGCGGAAAAAGCGGTCTCCTTCAGCCCATTGCATGGCCCGCATATACAGGTAGAACGCTTCTTCCAATGTCAATCCATCCGCCGGTACGGATGCCAGCATTTCACCCATACATACTTCACTGTCACCATAACCGGATTTTATTTCTTCAAATTTCTTACCGCAAAGGGTATTCTGTAGAAGGCTGTTGCCGGAACAGTACAATTCCTCTTCAAAATAGCACTGTTTGCTTTCAGACATTCCTGCCCGTCTTGGCTCTGTTTTATTTTCCATTTTATCTGCTTTTGAGAATTATACAATGATTGTCAAATTGGTTAAGAGACAATCTTTAACGTTTCACCGAAGAAGGAGTCACATGCTCCATATACATGTTGAATGGAACATTCGGTCTCTGACTTTTCGTTGTCAAGCCTGAAGCGGAAACCGTAACGGTCTTTTGGTTTCAGTTCCAACTTTACATCCTGTTGCAATTTCATTCCGAACAGGCTGCCGCCGCCGTATATGGAACTGAATATGCCGCAATAGTTACCTTTGGGAATAATGACTTCCTTGAATGAAAATCCGATGTCATATAAGTCCTTCAGGCTTACTTTCCCGATATAGGTCAGCAAGTTTGCACCGCAACAGGAATTGATAAGTTCCTGATAGAAATGTTCGTAGGACACTTGTTCCTTGCCGTACCGGCTTTTCCTGTCCGGGAAACGGCCATGTGCCGTGTAGCCCTTCTCCACAAGCATCTTCTTTACCCTGGCGGGATTGAGCTTCAAGGCGTCCACCATGTCACCAAAATAGGACTCCTCGTAACGGTACCCTCCTTGTGATTCAAACCAGTTGGAACTGATGCAGTCGTAATCGGAAAGCATCTCCACCCGTACCGGGATGTCATCCGTATGTTTGATCAGTTCCGTCAAAACGTCTGAATCATCACGGGCATAAATCTCGCTCCTTATTTCATCATCGTGTTCCTCAAAGAAAGATTCCACACCGCCCTCATCGAAATCATGGAAAAGTATGCATTCTTCCTTGAGTTTTTCCATAATCCCTTTGGCCGCCTCCCATTCGGAATCTCCGTACCATTCTTCCGTCTTGTCCCAAAGAGGTTCCGGACTTCTCTTGTCCAGACATTCCTGGAGCAGGTCACGGTTGCCGTCAAGATTGTCCCGGCAATCCGTCCATACCAGCGTATAGGATTCTTCCATCAGTGATTTCACCAATTCCATTGTCAGTTTTTTCTTCATCGGAGTTACCTGTGTACGGCAGGATTTGATTTCCCGTACATGATGTGTATGAAAGTGCATAAATGAAAAAAGGCGGCCTTGCGGTCGCCCTTCCGTTATTTTTCTTCTATCCTTATTTTGACAAGCTGCCTGAAACGTGCGGCTATTTCCCCGCATTTGCTCCAGGCAAGTTCCTTATACTTGCAGCGAATGGCGCAATATTCCGGCCAGGATTTGCCTATGAATTCATCCCGGTAGGAATCCATGCGCAGTTCGGGGTATTCCCGGAACAGCGTTTCAAACGCCTTGCGCCATTTGCGTGTCTGCCACGTGCCTTCCGCCACCAGGCTAATGAAATGGAACAGTTGTTCGTCTGTCCTTACATCCAACGCAAAGAAGTGGTCAATCCTCGGCCACACGTTGTTGGAATGCTGCCATGTTTCTATTTGGCGGGTACGGGCGTTATAAATCATTTTGGTAATTATCTGATAACTCATATTTGTCAGCTTTTAATTGTAATGCCATCATGTCATTCCTGCAAATCTTCATAGTAAGGGACATTGAAATGCGCCGCCGCCTCGTCCATCTCCTCCAAACGGATTGCTTCCATATCCGATGTCTCATTGTCACCGGCATTTATCCGTTCTTTCATCTTCCGGTGCATCCGGCGGACTATCTTACGCATGGTCTCATCATCCGTATTCTTCGTACGAAACGGGCAGGGAAGGTTTTCAAGCTCGTAACGGGTCAGGACGGTAGTGCCATAGCGGAAAGGCTTTTTGTAGAAGGCATCGTCCGTATCAGCCGGCTGGGGTTCGGGAGCGGGATCGAGGCCGTGACTGAAAACAATGTAATTGCTACTGCCCCGTTGGGTCTGATTGTTTTCCCGGAAGAAGTCCAGGTCCCATTGCGTCAGCCGGAAGCGCTTGCGGTTGCCAGCCAGATAATTCATCACGGCTTCCTTGGAAGAAAAGGGGGAGACCAGTTCCATGCTGGCCGTGCTCAGCCAGGCATCGCAACGGTAGAGCAGCCAGACTTCCTTTTCTTCTGCCGGAAGGTTGTTCCCTTGCCTGTCAAAGTCGTGAATGGCGTTATCCAGGCTTCCGAACGCAAGGCGGACCTTGTCCTCCAAAGGAATGTCCGCAGAACTGTCGCTGAAACGCCTCTTGACAAAACTGCGGAAAGTGCTGTTGTTCAGATATTCCTGCGCTTTTCTGTCTTCGGAAGCCAGCGTGATATTGACACCGATGAAATCATTGGCCGTAAGCACGTGTTCTTCCCTGTTGTATTCGTCCTCTGTCCTGCACACGGCAAGGGCAGGGCTTTCCGCCTCCACCTCGATCACGCGGCGGAGCGTTTCCTCAATGGCGATTTTGTGTTTCATGATGTCATGTTTTATAAATGGATAATTTCAAGTATTTCTTCATCACTCAGCGTGTGAATGTCCTCATCACTCAGGAAACAGGCAAATTCTTCCAGCATCTCCATCGCTTCTATCAGCAAAGGGCTGTCAAATTCCAGTCTGGCTTCCAGCCGTTCCGTGGAGACCTTATATCCGTCCACTTCACGCACAGGATATGCTATTCCGAAATAATATACGCTGCCTGTAGGATACTTGCCGTTAATTCTCGTTGGGTTTACTTCTGTTCTCATATTTGCTATTTTTTATACGGTTAGACATGACCGGCTCTTGGAGCCAGTATTTCTGTTTCTTACGTGCAGTGTTGCTTCCTGCCGGGATTGTGCAAGGCTTGGCGGGAAAAAATACCGCAGCGAAGCGAGGATGATTTTTTCCCGGCCAACCCCAACGGGGCATGGCCTTGCTCAATCCAAAGGCAGGGGGCTAGATTTGCTGTAAGAAAGAGAAATATGGATTGTGCTATTAAGGTGTGGACAAATACAATATCACTCTTTATCAATTTGAAGAAGAATTATTTCAGTAGATTATATACTTAGAATTATACGCAATTCAAATAAAAACCGTATCTTTGCATAAAACATTAAGTATGGATATATCTCAGACATCCCAAAAATTAGAGCGTTATCATTCCCTTAAAGGAAAGAGCATAATGCCATCCTTGTTTCGCTGGAAGAAACAGGGAATGGTGGCACATGTGCGCAAAGGTATCTATTTGCCCTCAGATTTACAGGACAAGTTCAGAATAGCCTGCAACGCTGTCGAGGAAGGTTGCCTTGTGTATCATGCTGCCTTGGAGTATTATTCACTACAGACGCAGGAATTCAACTGGTTGTATGTACATAGTTTCTCCATTTTCCGTACATTCACTTATCAAAGTGAGTCCTATATTTATAAGCCGGTAAAGTTCTTGTATAAACCGCTTGTCGTGGATAAAGACAATCCGTATCCAATCCGGGTAACATCTATCAACCAGACTCTTATAGACTGTCTGTACAATATAAATCTGGCTGGAGGATTGGAAGAACTATTGTATGCCATATCAGAACTTGACCATACACTTGTCAATGAGAAAGATATGCTGCACTGTCTAGAACTGTATGGAAGCAAGAGCCTCTTTCAACGTGCGGGATTTGTTTTGTCTCACTTTAAAGATGATTTGCGCTTGTCGGACTATTTTTTCAAAGCATGCAAGGAAGGCATGGGAAAGAATATCAGTTACTTAATAAATCCATATTATTGTGATTCATTTTCCAAGGAATGGAAACTGTGTATCCCGGCAAATGCAATGAAAGAAATTCAAAAAGATTGCTATTATGAAATTTGATCTTCAGAAATCTGAAATACAAAAGATTGCCGCAGAACATAATTATACGGTCAATAATGTTGAAAAAGTCATTCGGCTGTCTTTTATTCTGAATGACCTGAATACGCATACGGAATTTAGAGGGAAATTATTGCTGAAAGGAGGCACCGCCATCAATTTGCTTGCTTTTGCCGAACCGCCCAGACTCTCGGTTGACCTCGACCTGGATTTTGCGGAAAACATGTCGAAAGAGCAGATGATGGAGGAAAGGAACAAAATCAATCAGGCATTGATTCAATATTGCCAAGAGAACGATTATGAAGTTACACTGCGGAAATCATTCTCATTGGACTCTTATTCTTTATATTACATAACAGTAACAGGGAGTAGAGACAAGATAAAGCTGGATATAAATTATCATAACAGGTGCCATATACTTCCCTATGTGATAACCCAAATACCTTTTCCTTTTTCAGTAAAAGATGGTATGCTGAATGTTACACATTTAGCCCTGCCGGAACTATTCGGTGGAAAAATTAAGGCGTTTTATGAGCGTTGCAAGCCAAGAGATATCTATGATATATATTCTCTTGCCCAATCGAATATCCTATCAACTCCGGAAGAACGTGCCTTGCTCAGAAAATGCATCGTTTTTTACAGTACTTTGGGGAATCCGGACAATCCTCATCTTTTAAAACAGGATGTAAGGCATATTTTGAAAATGCCGTTTCAGGATGTCAAGGCACAACTATTGCCGATGCTTCATATCAATGCGGGGAAATACCCAAAGGATGAAATAAATCATTGTGTAATAAACTATCTTTCTGCACTGATGGCATTGGATGAAACAGAACAAAAGTACATAGATGAATTTTATAGGGGCAATTATTGTCCCGATTTGCTGTTTGATAATGAAACGGCCATTAAATTGCTTAACCATCCGGTCGCGTTACGGACACAACAACAAATTATGAAGGACAAAGATGAAATTGAAAGCAACTAATTTTTTAGATTGTCATTGCCATATCAACAAAATTTCGTATATTTGCCAAATGGAATAAGGCAAATTCCTAACAGAAGAATATAGAGGCTATATAGGTGCAAAATCGGGGGTCTTTTTCAGGTAATACTTAATAACTTACTGAATATCAGATGTTAAATTTGAGAAGGTTAGTCCCGTACGCACCGCGAAAGCAAATAGCAAATTAAAGTAAAGCTCTGAAATTCAATGATTTCAGAGCTTTTTCTTTTTCTCCGCTTCGGCAAAAAATAGTGGTTTTAAGCAGTTCTCACGTGGCTTATTCGTGGGACTTTTTGAAAGCTGTTTTTGCTCCCACGAATTGACGCATTTGTCTTTGATTGTC
>ULTC01016109.1_pt1 | contig 13720 bp, 8 predicted proteins | sample 1957091 | NCBI WGS metagenome assembly ULTC01 (sample SAMEA4835720, study PRJEB28245) | human gut metagenome | biome: gut microbiome; material: fecal sample | place: Denmark | collected 2008 | reverse complement strand
AAAAGTAATGGTAGTATAAATCGTGAAAAGTTTAGGGTTAAACGAGCTTCCCGGACATCAATACATGGATAATGATTCAATTGAAGCGGAAGACAGAGGACCCACAGCCGATTTCAAAGACACCGCAGGAGGGCCGAACCGGGTCATTGCAAGTGGAAAAGTCTATGGCTATCTAAAGTGGACGGATGATGCAGGCAAACAACATCCTTTGGTCGGTGCAAAAGTGAAGCTTACATTCACAGGTAGTTGGGGAGATGCTTCAACTTACACAAACTCATCTGGATACTTTGGCATCAACTTCAGCGACATTTGGACGGCTTGGGCCTATGAATGCGACATACATGTCTATGCAGAAAACAATATGGGCAAAGTAATCAACAACTCAGGAACAGTCTATGAATATGCCCAAAGACTGCAAGGAATGGAAAACAATAGTTCATATAATTTTGGAACGTATGTTTTCTCTATTTCCAGAAATGATGATTTAGCAAGAGCGATGCAGATATTTTCTGCCATTTACAATTACTCAAATTATGCAAGATCTTTGAACGGCGGAAATGACATCGAACAATGTAAAATCATTTATCCAGTCAATGATAATGAAGAAGGCTCTTTCTATTCGAACGGAAGCAATACCATACATCTAGGAAAGGCGTCGCAAAACAATTCTGGATACCCGGCTGTTCACGCATCATGGGACACAATCGGACATGAATATGGACACCATCTCCAATATCATTATTTCCAACAAAATTATTATGGGACGCACTATATAAATTATAATGACATCTACAATTATTTTAATCTCAAAAGTCAGCAATCATCTAATTACAATATCGATAGTACGGAAATCGTAAATGCGAAGAAACAAGGTGTGGGTCTAGCCTGGAAAGAAGCATGGCCCACTTTCTTTGCAATTTCAGCACAGTCAACGTTTTCTAGCGATATCAAAACTATTCCTACAGTAGGCGATTCAAAATATGAATCATATAACGAAGTTAAGCAAAGTCTAAAAGCGACTAGCAACGAAAACTCGTGGAAATACAATAGTTATGATGGGGAATCAGATGAACAAATCATAATGAGTTTTTTGTATAGGCTGTGGGATACCGAGAATTCACTTTCTTTTGATAAAATCTCTATTTCGGATTCCGACCTTTGGACGGTCATGATTGCACATAATCCTGAGAATTTCAGTTCCTTCATCAATTCGTTGACAAATAGCGGACTTTCCTTTTCTCAGGATTCCCTAGGAAAATTACTCGAAGGTTTTAGACTGAGCGCGGCCAACTTCTCAATTACCTCTTCCATGGATAACTATTCAACAATCCCTACATTTTCTTGGACGGCAAACGGAAGCAACATATCTTTCAACGGTAACACCTATAACTATGGCAACAACAAATTCATTCTATCGTTCTATGATTCAAGCATGGGTTTTATCGGCGAATATGAAACAACATTAACAAGGACACAGATTCCATCCCTTTTGTGGAGGAAAATCGTTGCAGCTAACGGCGATAAATACTATGCAAGAATCAAATCATATGCCACCTTAGGCTCTGAAACCGGCCCGTATTATTCAAGTTACTACGAATTCAGCAAGCCCAATTCAGCGACAGAAACAATTTCAATTTCAAATAGTAGATATTTTGAAAGATGCATAGCCATAGCCCCTGGCACAGAGTACACGTTTAACATAAAGTTCGATTTTTCGGGAACGAAGCTGCTGCAAACCTTCGGAAATAGCGATGTCGTAATGAGCTTATACAATGCCGACGGAACAAAACTCATCGAATCAGATGATGACGATGGGTATGGAAGAAATGCCTTGATTTATCGTTATCTTTACAATGACATAAACTACATTCTCAAACTACGAATGTATGGCTCATCCACAGGCGGTTTAACAAGGCTTTGCATTGCCCCTATCTATGGTGCGCAATCCAGCGATGCTACGAACATGTATCAATTTGAAAATTTTGTAAACATCAAAGACTACCCTAATTATAAATGGAGTTCTTATTTGGCAACTAAATATTCAAAAATGATTACTTGGACAGTTCCTGAAGATGGAAAATATAAATTAACTCTAACGAGCGAATTCGATAATTACTTATACGTTATCGATCCCACCTCACCAAACGATAACGTCTATAACGTCAACTACAACGACGATTATAAGGGAAGAAACGCCGCAATTGAAAACAATTACGTAAAAGGAAAAACCTATGCAATAATCTATTGCCAATATAACCCATCAAATGTACTGGATTCTAGCGAAACAGGAGATGATATTTCTTTGGAAATCCAAAAATTATAGCATATTGTCCTTTTTCTCGTCCGCTCATTATTTGAGCGGGCTTTTTGGGTCAAACAAAAAGCTCTTTGAGGCCAAGAGCTTAAGAACCGACATGATATTCCATGGATGAATTTGCAGCCTTTTTGGGACGAGACAAAGTCACTATGCCCAAATTGTTCTACGAATGCATAGGAAGATCCGCAAATCATAAACACCCGATTAACTGGATGCCGTCATAACTGGCTGATTTTATTTAGAATTTGTGAGGTCTGTTATTCATTTTCATGAAAAATACGTTTCTTCCATATCGGTCGCAACGATGTTGAAACATTCCCTTTTGCTTGGCGAGGAAATGAAGAACGCCCTTCCTCGTGGATTGTGCACGATGACGTCTTTCTCAGACTCGTTGATAGATCCTGCATTCTGATACAGGGTGCACAGTTCCGTTATGTCATACCGGTCACCTATCCCCATTTCGATACTAGGTAGGTTGGGTGTTCATTTTTGAAGTTGACCTATTTTCCCATACAAGTAAAGGCCATATTTTTACCGCTTTACCGCGATTTGAGGCATTTTTGACACAAGAAAGAGGATTTCCCACATTTTTAGAAAGTAGGAAATCCGTCAATTTTTATCGATTTTTGGCCTTTTTCACCCGTTTTTCTTACTCAGCAACACCACAGTCTCAACATGTGTCGGCGACATACGAGGAACATGTCCACCATTACAGGGTAGGTCATGGAAGGAACATGTCTACTGGATGCATTTTTCAACAGGTCTATTGGAAATTAAAGACAACATTCCTAGTAAGTGGGAACAGATGGGTTCAAACCACCACAGCCTCTATTTGATTTCCCAACGGCCGGATTTTCCACTTCCGACACAGCGGACGGACTTGACCTGATTCATGTACCTCTGGATAGTTCTTGGCGATACGCCAAAACACTTCACAATCTCCTTCCTTGTGATTCTTTCTTTGCTCTTTATGAGCTTTTTTGAGCTCTTCTTCGCCGAAGAAATGATAAGGGCCAAACGGCTCTTACGCCTACGAAGATTTATCCAAGATGACTATTTGACGATTCTCCAGCTCCCCTCCTTTTTGGATTCCTTTCTATCAACGATACCTTTATCCTGAAGCGATGCAACGATTCTCGAAACGGTCCTTCTAGATATTCCCATCCTGTCGTTGGCGTCAAATAGGGATATGCTCGGATTGGAAAGAAGGATGCTGAGCAAAGTAAGCTCATTGTCCGTCAGATTATCGTTTTTTAATGTGCCATTTAATGTGACATTTAATATGCCATTTAATATGCCATTTAATGTGCCATGGTTCTTCATGGCCTTCATTCCGAACTTCTTCATAATCCTTCTAAGCAATGATTCATTGATTTTTAGGGAAATTTTTGATACAATGAAGCAAGAAATGTTCCCTAATTCAGCAGGAGGCCTCATATGAACAATCAATTCAACATGATACAAGAGCTTTTAATCAAAAAAGCTGAGTTAAATGCAAAACTCGCTCTTCTCCCCTATGACGGGACTCCCGAAGTCAAAGAGATAAGTGGTAAGAAATATCTCTATGTCCGCAAAAGAGAACTCGGCAAATTAAAATCCGAATATGTGGACATCTATTCCGAAGAACTTCATAATCTTTTGCTACGCAATGCCAAGGAAGCTAAATCTTTAAGGAAAGAGATTCGTAGAATCGAAAGGGAACTTGCATCCTTTGGATATTCAAATGATGAGCTTGAACCAAATGTTCTTCTCAATTTGGACTTTGCCAGAAAAAATATGAAGGTCATCATCTATGATCAAGCAATCCTTGAAGGCTGCGCCACCACTTTTCCTGATACTGAAACTATCATAGATAACGGCAAGGTCAACAATATGAAGGCTGATGACGTGCAAAAAATACTTAATCTCAAGCACGCTTGGGAGTTCATCCTAGATAAAGATGTCATTAAATCACCTAGCGATTATTATCTTGCCTCCTACATCGCAAAGCTTGTAAACGAAGGATTCTATATGGATGGAGGAAGGATCAGAAGCGTGCCAGTCACGATCGGTGGTTCTTCTTACATCCCTCCTATTCCAAACGAAATCGATGTCAAGAATGAATTGAACAATATTCTCACAAGCAATATGGACGCAATCGATATTGCTATAGAATTGTGCCTATATGTAGCCAAGACGCAAATTTACAACGATGGCAACAAAAGAACTGCGGTAATCTACGCCAATCATTATCTCATCGCTCACGGCAAAGGACTTTTGGCTATTCCAGCTAAGAAAGTACCCGAGTTCAAGCACGAGCTTGTAATGTATTATGAAGGAACAGACACAAAAACCGTTAAAGACTTTTTGAAGGATTGCTATTTGAAGCTGAAGTAAAAGTTCCGTCGAGCAGACTCTTAAAAAGCTTTGCGATGAAGGCAAGATAAAGAAGGAAGGCGTCGGAAACGCAACTTTCTACCACATAGTTTGATTATCAACTTATGGCACTTACAATCATAGCAAGTGCCTTTTTTCTCACAATTCATTAGTTTGCTCATAATTTCACTACTATTTTTTGAGAAAGCTATTTTTATCATGTCTTTTATTCCAGAAAACTATGATGGATGCCAAATCTTTTCGATACATTCTCTATAACCTTGACGAACATGCTCTCATTTATGAGGCCCGCCAGATATATTTTCACGAGTATGCCTATCTCCATGATGCAATCCAATGCCTTAAGGCTTATTGTATTGGATTAAAATTAAGAAACCATTCTTTATAAATTGTTTTCGTAAAAAATATGAAAAGTATATTTTTATCAGCTTACTTATCTCTTTCAATTTAATGCTTTGTTCATGTAAGAAAATCTAAATTCAATGAAATGCTATTTAAAAATAAATAACTTTCTAGAAATATAATTCCAAATCATAACGACTAAAGTTCTGATAATAAAGACAAGGATATAAGTCCATTTTAAATAGTCGTAGAACAAAGCTTCTAATCCTATTCCGATAATTAATCCAAATGCAGATAGCACTACAAACAGCAACATTCCGTACCAAGTTTTAGCATTGGATTTTGTACTGGCTTTATATACCATATAGACTGAGCACAAATAATTGACTATCACACCGACTATAAAGCCCATAGTGACAGCAATAATAGTAATAATTGTTTCAGATAAGCTGGAAGATGCTAATAATAATCTCATTCCATATGTAGTAGCAAAATCAAATACAGAAGCTATGATTCCAACTAAAGCAAATCTAACTATCTCCCAAAACATATTCTTGTCTGAAATCTTATCGTATGCAAAAAGCTTCGTTATTATGTAATCATAGAATAAAGCTATTACACTCGCTAAATAGAAGGAAATCCACACAGGTAGGTTAGCATAGTTTGATTGATTGAACAAACAAAGCAATAAATCAAATCCTGCAATTCCGCACACTATTAAAATCACATAATAAACTAAAGATGAAGTCTTTTTAAATTTTGGAGTTTCTTTTGAAGGATTGAATAGAAAGAAACATAATTGAGAAGCTAAAGTAATTCCTAAAAATATTACAGTTCCCCAAGTTATCAAATCTAAACAGAAGGAATAAGACCCTAGATTGATCATACTATTTGAATCAATCGGCGAAATCATTCCAAGCAAACTAAATAATGATATTAATAAAATAATGATTGCTATTTTACCAATTTCATTTAAAAGCTTAAAATTGTTAGATTTCACCATCATTGCTGAATCTATATTATCATCAAATTTAGCAGTTATAATTTCTTTTTTATCAGTCTTTTCTTTTTCCTGATTATTCTTTTCATTAGTCTTTATCAATTCATCTATATCAAAATTAGATGAATTCAAAATATCATCATTTTGTTTTATATCTTCTACCTTCTCTACTTTTATTTGAGGCGTTTTCTTATAAAAGTTCATACTTATTTAACCTCATTTCTAAAGTCTAGATATTCATATAGGACCCCTACAAAAGCAAAGATTAACAACATAACGCCTGAAGCAACTAGGCATGGTATTCCATATGGTGTTTTTACTAATGAAAATCCAGTATGATAGTTGAAGACAATAGACAATGTAGATAAATAATAAATTGCACTAGCAATAGTTAAAGCGTATCCGAACAATCTAGCTTCTCTTCTTCTACAAAAAATAGCTAATGATAATCCACATAATACTGCTACTATTAAGAAATATGGGATTAATTGATTTACTATTTGGTTGTAATAAATAGGTGATTTACCAGAAGGTAAAGCGTATAAAGGCAATAGAATTGAAACGACGAACAATATCACGGAAACAAAAGCTAGAAGCTGCGACAATATTTTTAATATTCCTCTCATATCTATGTTCCTCCATTCATTAAATGATTTTATACTATATTTAGGCTTTTAATTCTTTTACATTAGATATCCCATAAATATTTCTTATCGTTGGAATATCTAATAGCTTTATTGCTTTATATTCACTTTTAAGAAGTCCTCTCTTCTTTAAATCATTGATTGTTTTAGAAACTGTTTGTCTTGTAGTAGATAAAGCTAAAGCAATACTTTCCGTAGACATATGAACAACATTATTTAAAGATTCAGTTTGAATACGACACATGAATTCAACCACTCTTTGTGATGGTGTCCAAACAGCCAAAGCACAGAACTTATTTTCCATTCTGTTAAATAATTGAAACATAGATTTCATGACCAATGAATTCAATTCCGAATCAGTCTTTAATAATTTAAAGAATTTATCTTCTGAAAAAGATAAAATTTCTAAATCTGATTTAGCTATTCCTGTAGTTTTAAAAACAAGATCAGGATTCTGACCCATAATGCCAAAGACATCACCAGCTCGATATAAAAGTGTTGAAGATTCTCTTTCATCTCCTTCATTAGAAAAAACTTCAATCATTTCTCCTGACAAAACAATAAAATCTTTTCTTAAAAGGGATCTATCAGTAAAGACAATTTGTTCCTTGGAAAAATGCTCCACATTAGATGGATATTTAAGCATAAATTTGTATATATCTTTGTACATAAAATTCATCTCCCTTAAGTAAGCACTTTTATGCAAAATTTGTAAAGCACCTTACATTTGTTATTATATAAACATAATATATATATAGGGCTAAAAAAATGTGAAAACCACATTCTTTAAATTATTAGAGAGGTGCATATGGATTCTTCAAGTAATCTTACTTACACAAAAGAAGACGAGATTAAAGATAAGAAAGCTAGTAAAGAAACATTAAAGATTTACTGGGCTTGTCTTAAACCTTCTTGGAAAATGTTGATAGCATCCTTGATATTAACAACCATGGACGCTGTCTTCGAATTATTGATTCCTTATCTTTCCGGTTTGCTCATCACTCAAGGAGTTAATGGGTTGAGATTCGGTGCAGGATTGGGTCAACCAAACTTCTATTACATTTGGCTTTATAGCGGATTGATAATAGGATTGTCGTTATTTGCTATATGTGCACAAGCATCTGCTATGAACATAGACGCAAAGATTTCTAGTGACTTCGTAGAAAGACTAAGAAATACTATATTTTGGAAAGCTGAGCAATTCTCCTTCTCAAATATAGGTCATTTCCCTGTTTCAAAATTGACTACAATGCTATCTAACGATTGTAACAATATTCGTTTCTTCGTGTTGATGCTAACTAGAGCTGGATTTAAATCACCATTGATGATTCTCATATCCTTTGTGTTTATATTCTCACAGAGCTGGTTGATAGGACTTATAACAATTCCATTGTCGATTCTATCATTCATAATCATCGCAATAATCATCAAGAAAACACATCCATTCTTTATCGAAACTCAAACAGCAATCGACAATGTCAACAACAATGTTGAGGAAGATACAGAGGGAATTAGAGAAGTTAAAGCGTTCTGTAGAGAAAAACATATGGATGATAAGTTTGCTAAAGCTAACCAAGATTTAACCAATGTATCATTCACAGCCTTCTCTAGAATGGCAATAGTCTCAGCCATCACTCAATTAGCAATCAGTATAACTATTGGATTGATTCAATATTTCGGTGGTTGGGATTGGATGTACACTGCTACAAATACTCCTTTATGGTTGATATTCAATAACGGAAATCCATTCAATGCAGGCGAGCTTTCTATGCTTTCCAACTTTACAGCAGCTATGACAATGGCTTTTTCATTCCTTTCAATGTTGCTTCAATTTTATGGTCGTGCAGAGGCTAGTAAGGAACGTATCGACAGAGTATTAGTCGAGCCTATCGATATCTCTTACTCACCTAAAGCTAAGACTGAGGATTTTGATCCTGATCATCTTGCAAACGGTGATGTCTCATTCAAAAACGCCTGTTTAACATATGTCGATGATTTATCAAAGTTAGCCTTAGATCCCATATCTATCGATATTCCATCAGGAAAAGTTATAGGAATAGTCGGAGGAACGGGTTCTGGAAAATCTAGCTTTGTAAATCTCATCCCACGTCTTTACGATGCTTCAAAAGGTGAAGTCATAATTGCAGGTCACAATATTAAGGATTATTCAGTTCAAGCTTTAAGAAACGATATCGGTGTGGTCTTACAACAGAACTTGTTATTCACTGGAACTATTAGATCCAATATCCTTTGGGGAAAGCCTGATGCGACCGATGAAGAAATATGGAGAGCTTTAGAAATAGCTCAAGCTGCAGACTTCGTAAGAGGATTTAAAGAAGGATTGGATACACCTGTAGTTCAAGGCGGAAAATCCGTATCCGGTGGACAAAAACAGAGATTGTGTATCGCAAGAGCAATAATCAAAAATCCAAAGATTCTAATCTTGGATGATTCGACTTCAGCTTGTGATATGGAAACCGAAAGAAAGATTAAAGAATGTTTGTTCACTAAGTTAAAAGGTACGACGATATTCATCATCGCTCAACGTATTTCTTCAGTCAAAGATGCAGATGAAATCATAGTCTTAGACAATGGTAAAGAAGTAGGTAGAGGAACACATGAGGAGTTGTTAAATACATGCCAAATCTATCAAGAAATCGATGCCATTCAAAAGAAAGGAGTTGGTGATTAATTATGAAGAAAAGAAAAGATTCATTTATCACTGGTACTGGTCCTACGATCAACAACGTAACTATTCAATACTCTTGTGGTAAAGAAGGGTATGAAGAACAACAAAACAAGTATAGTCAAAGAAAGAAAGGGTATGGAAAACCTCAACACTCTTGGTCATCATTGATGCGTGTCTTCCATTATGTCGGACCTGATAAATGGAAATTCACTTTTGTGATGTTCGTCACCTTATTATCAGTTCTAATATCTTTATTAGGTGCTTTTATTTCAGCCCCTTTGGTCGATGGCGTTTTAACTCCAGCTTCCTATGCTGCTACAGGATGGACTTCCATAGATCCTGAGACTTATGGTAATTCACTATCATCATTAAGCAAGATTGTCTTCAATATGGTCGATTGGACTAAGTCAAATGCACAATTCCAAGCTATGGGTGTTGCAGGTGGAATGTTTGGAATAATGCTCGGACTTTATATTCTTGCTTTCTTCCTATCCATCTACCAGGCTGTATCCATGACAAAGATAGGAACTGACTCTTTGAAAAGAATGAGAAATGATATGTTCTCCAAGATGCAGGATTTACCTCTTTCCTATTTCGATAGAACACCTCATGGAGACATAATGTCTAGATTCACAAACGATGTAGATAATATCTCCCAACTATTCATCAATGGAATGCTAGAAATATTCACTTCAATCATCTTTGGGTTAGGAATCTTATTTTTCATTTTCTATCTCAACTGGTTATTGGCTCTAGTCACTATCTTCATAGAATTAGTAGGTGTATTAATCGTAGTAATAAATGTTCATAGATCAGTATCTGCTTTCTCCGAGACACAGATTTCAATGGGTGAATTCAACGGATTTGCTGAGGAGGTTTTGTCTGGATTAAAAGTAGTTAAATGTTTTTCTAAAGAAGAGGATATGAATAAGATATTTAAATCTATAGATTATCGCCACACTCTTCACAATAGACGTTCAGTATTCTTGTCATCGGTTAATATTCCTATCGTCAACAATATAAACAACATGGCCACGGGAATAATAGCTATGTTAGGTGCAATATTGATAGCTGTAGGTTCTAACATCCCTGGAACTGTCATATCAGTAGGAATCCTCATCTCTTACATTGCATTCCTAAGAATGTTCTCACGTCCATTCAATTCAATATCAAATATGATGACTATGCTTCAAGCTTCTTTGGCTGGTGCAGAACGTATCTTCCAAATGATTGACCAGAAACCCGAACCTGCTCATAACAAATCTTTATGGCGTTCATTCAAGGCTGAGGATGGTCAATATTACTGGACCAATGGAAAAGACGTCAAACATGTTCGTGGTGAAGTCGATATGAAGAATGTTTACTTCTCCTACATCAAAGGTCAACAAGTCTTAAAAGACATAACCATGTATGCTAAACCTGGTCAAAAGATTGCTTTAGTCGGTAGCACTGGAGCTGGTAAAACAACCATCACTAATATGTTGACTAGATTCTACGATATAGATTCTGGAACTATTACTATTGATGGAATCGATATAAAAGAAATCGATAGAGTATCTATGAGAAGAAGCATGACACTCGTCTTGCAAGATACACACTTATTCACTGGAACTATCTATGACAACATCAGATATGGAAGATTAAAAGCTTCTGATCAAGAATGCGAAAAAGCAGCTAAAATTGCTTGTGCTAACTCCTTCATAGAAAAGCTTCCTGATGGTTATAACACTGTAATTAGTGGTTCTAACGCATCATTATCTCAAGGTCAAAAACAATTGCTTTCAATTGCAAGATGTGCCGTCGGTAATCCTCCTATTCTAATTCTCGATGAAGCCACATCTTCAATCGATACGAGAACGGAAAGATTGATTTCCAAAGGTATGGATAACTTGATGCGTGGAAAGACAACATTCGTAATTGCACATCGTCTATCTACTATTCGCTATGCCGATTGTATCATGGTCATGGATCACGGAAAGATTATCGAAAGAGGAACTCATGATCAGCTTATAGCACAAAAAGGATACTACTATAAGCTTTGGACTGGTAAAGCTGAATTGCAATAACAATAAAAGCTAGCTATAAAAGACTAGCTTTTTATTTTGGTCTTTAGAGCTTTAAAAATTCAAGTAAGCAATTTAGAATTGCTAACTGTTAGTTTACTAATCAGTATACTCAATTAATATACTAATATCCTTAGATAAGCTCACTAAGTTACATACAATCGTTATATACAGTATCTGTTCCGATGATAGAAAAGTATTAGAAATTTTCAAGTCAGCAATTGATAAAAATATAAAAGTGCTGATTCCAAATAATCTTCTCAAATCAAGACAACTCATCTTAGAAAGCAAAGAGAATGGAAAGATATTTAGCGATACTTCTACGCCCGTGACCTGCAAGATTCCCAACATGTGAAGAAACGTCTCATAGCTTATCTTTAAGCATACTAGGAAAAAGTAGACCTCTCCTTCGTCTAGAGGAAGATTTTGTATCATAGAAATAGAATGAACGCAATCGATGTCATCTACAGCAAGAGCCCTGAAGTCTATCCGTCAAGCAAAAAAAGTCTGAGGTCCTAGAGCAGGATAGCCTCAGGTGCACCAGCCTCAAATGGTTCATGATGAGGCACAAAGAAATATCTAGTGGAATATCTTATGTGATACACCTACACCATGGATATGAATCCAAAGCTAAAGCTTTTCGAGATCCCATATTCGTCAACATGATACAATAAAAAATGTTGCAACACTTAATTCATACTACGTTTTTAATATTAAAAAAGCGAGGATCCAAATCCCCGCTTTTTCTAATCGAATAAAGTTAGAAAGTGACTTGAGTATTAGACTCAGGCTCTTTTCCACCCTTCTTTCTTCTTCTGAAAGTCATCTTTCTTACTGCGATATCAGCTAAGTAGATAATGACAGACAATAACAAGATATAGACATTAGTAGACAAATAACTTGCATGTACTTTTTCATCATCAGACATCTTATACTGAATATTATCTACATCATATAAATCTCCACCGGCTTGTTTTGTGAGACTATAGAGTAAATCATTTGAGTTGTCATCGAAGAAATTGAATTCTTTTGAATAATCGAAATTGATAAATACTTTAGAAGTAACAGATTCCGTTTTTCCACTACCATCAGTTCCTGTATAAGTCAATTCAGCTTTATATTGACCTGTTGTAGGTGTAGAGATGACTGCACTATAAGTTTCACCATCGAAAGTCAAAGTATAGTCAGTAGATGTATTAGTATTAGAATCAGTAATCTTAGCCGTCAATGTAGCATCACCCTTACTGACATTAGGAGAAACAGACAAATTGACTGATGAACCATTGGGAGTATAAGACACGCTCAAGATTGAATCTGTATGCTTGTCTGGCAAGCTTTGAGAAATCATATTCTTGAAGAACTTCTTTCCAGCTAAAGTTCCACGCAATGTATTAGTCCAACTCTTATTCGTTCCACCTATCGATGAACTGAAGGTAGAGACTTTACCAAGTCCGTAATTCCAATAAGCATACAAAGGAACAGCGATAACACTTGCTGAATAAGTACTATCCATCTTTACATACTGAACAGAAAGAACAGTTGAAGCACCATCTTTACTTCTAGAATAATAATATCCACCGATAGAACCTAACTTATTCACGACACCTTGCAAAGTTTTATCCTTCTTCAACAAGTATTGGATCTCAGCGTTTTCATTAATTTCTACTTCATCTATCGTCTCATTAGTGACGAAGCTCTTCATGATGTTGGATAGATTAAGAATTGAGCTGCTATCCAAGTATTGGAAACGTCCATTTCCTAACTTTGCCAATCTCTTCAATAAAGCAACACCATTCTTATAACCGATATCGATGAATGAACAAGAAATGTTCTCATTGCTGATATTGATAACTTTATCTCTCAAAGATTCATCAGTATCAGAAGATTGACCATCGGTCAAAGTAATAATGCTCTTGTATTCAGCAGCAATACCCTTGATTTGACCATAAGCAGCTTCCAAACCTTTGAGCATTTCTGTTCCACCACCAGAGGTAATTTTGTTTTCTATGTTCTTAATGATTTCATTTCTACCATCTTCAGAAGTAATAGAAGTCATAGGCTGAACAATAGTGACGTTAGATTCAAATGTGACAACTGAAAGCTGATCACCCTTATTCAACAATTTAGCAACTTCCTTAGCACCCTCTTTAGCATTGCTTAAACTTGGACCGAACATTGAACCAGAGCTATCGATAAGAAGGACGATAGCTCTAGAATCACTAGGCTGTGATTGAACAGGGAGCATATCGTTATAAGTGCTAAGCGATACATCCTTGGTATTATCCTTAT
>ULTC01028937.1_pt1 | contig 13724 bp, 12 predicted proteins | sample 1957091 | NCBI WGS metagenome assembly ULTC01 (sample SAMEA4835720, study PRJEB28245) | human gut metagenome | biome: gut microbiome; material: fecal sample | place: Denmark | collected 2008 | reverse complement strand
AAATGATAAAATGGAGTTCTTTCAAAAATTATTAATAGCAAGTCTTTATCTAAGGGAGAAAGAAAAGTTTCTGAAGTAAAAGATTGTGATATTTGGTATAATATGTTTGTTACTACTGGTTTATTTGAAAAAAACGATCCTACTGAAACTTATAAGATTTCTCTTAATTTAAAGGAAATGGAATTAATTATTTAATAAATAATCACTTTAATTCGCCATTGATTGATGTAGATCCCTCTGGTAAAATGTCTAATGATGATTATTGGTTACAAGAATCTGGATCTATTGCTACTGGATTAGTTCCTATTTTACCATATTTTAAAAGAACTCCATTTTATCATTTGAAAGGTTTTTCAAAAGATACAATAAAGGATGTTCTATATTTAACTTTAGTCGAAGGACTTACAACTCGTGAAACAGATAATATTGTGTTAGGATTAAAAGGTACTGAACATGAAGGAAATTCTAACGGATTTTTTTCTCAAATTATTATAAAATCGTATGGTATTCCTACAAAAAAAGGACAAATTGATCCATTAACAAATGCTCGTGGTATTTTTAAACCTTTTAAAAATTATCTTTCATTATTAAGATTGTCACCATATTATGATTCTTATTGTGATATTATTGAAATTCTTTTAGATTGTCCTGCATCTAATTTACCTCCTAGTAGAAATACTACAATACGTAAAATAGGTGGTGAAAATATAATATATTATGGAACTCCAGGCTGTGGAAAAAGTTATTTAGTGAATGATTTATATTCAAATTTGGGTGATACTAAAATATTTAGAACTGTTTTTCATCCTGATTATTCAAATACTGATTTTGTTGGTCAAATTATTCCAAAAATAGATGAAAATGATTCTTCAATTATTACATATGATTTTGAAGCTGGAATTTTTACAAAGGCTTTAAGTTATGCATATGATAATCCAGATAAAAATATTATTTTAATTATTGAAGAAATTAATAGAGGAAATGCATCTGCTATATTTGGAGAGATTTTTCAGTTGTTAGATCGAGAAATTACTGGTGAATCAATGTATGGAATTAAAAACTATAAAATAGCTGAGCAATTAAATCAAAATGAAGATTTTGATATTAAGATTCCATCAAATATGTCTATTGTTGCAACTATGAATACTAGTGATCAAAATGTTTACTCTCTTGATACCGCATTTAAAAGAAGGTGGACATTGAAGAAAATTAGAAATACTTTTGCTGATTTAGATAATCCTAATAATGAATTAAATGATAAATTGAAATATAAAAGATTGTTAGCAAAAATGTATGTTCCAGGTTCTAGTATAACATGGAGAGAATTTGTTGAAAAAGTTAATTTAAAAATTAGTGAAAGAGGCAAAACTTTTTCTATTATATCTGAAGACAAGGAAATTGGTGTTTTCTTTGTTACAAAGAAATTATTGTCTGATTCACCTAACAATACTGATAAAAAACTTATCAATTCATTTGGTGAAAAAGTATTAATGTATATTTGGAATGATATCGCAAAGACTAATATTGGTAAGTGCTTTGATGGTTGTAATACTTTAGATGATCTTCTAGATGCTTTTGAAAAAAATGCATCTACGGATTCTTTAAATGTTTTTAAAGATAATAACGGAAAATATTTATTTAATAAAATGTTATCTAATGGAGACTCTATAGAATAATGGATGATTTAGGTTTGTTTTCAAAATGTAAAAATACATATAATTTAACAAATCAAGATTTTGTTGGAATTGAATATAATGAAAATGATGTCACTGTATATTTTCCTTTGGGATATGAAATACCTCAAACCGATGAGGAATGTAGAAAATCAATATTAACATTGCTTCGTACTATTTCTTTGTCAAAAACTATAATTAATGAAGAAGTTAAAATTAATGATGAATTAAAAGAAGATTATGCTTTTCCAATTTCAGCATATCTTTGGGTATTGAAAGATTATTTTACATATGGAATATATAAGTCAAGAGACACCATTATTCAAAAGAATGGAAATGGTAAAATAAATTGGAAGAAAACACTTAGTAAAGATCCAATTATATCTAATGGTAATTTATTATATCTTGATATGTTTACAGAACAGAATGTTGCGATTGATGATATTATTACTCAAATTCATATACTTTGTTTGAATGAAAGTATTAAACATATTGGTTGGCTGTTTGGCAATTTTGAATTAAAAAGTTCACTGTTTTCTTTAGATAATAAGGAATATTTATTAGGTATTTTGAATCATGCTTTAATTAATACAAACGAAGATAGAAAACTTAATTTATTAATTAATCTTCGTAATATTTTATTAGGACTTGATGTTGTTAGTGACGATAAATCGATTAATAATTATGGCGTAAGAGGTTTTCATGATGTTTGGGAAATTGTAGTTGCAAGGCTGTTTGGTAATCAAGATGTAACAGGATATAAACCTGTTGCATCTTATAAATTATTTGATTCTTCAAACTCTGTACAAAAACAACCATTAAGATTAGATGGTTTATTAAAAAGGCCAAATGCGTATTATATATTAGATGCAAAATATTATAAATTTGGAATTGATTTTGACTATCATTCTGCTCCAGAAACTAGTGATGTAGAAAAGCAAATTGTATATGGAGAATATGTTGATAAGGTACATAATAAAAAATATCCTGTTTATAATTCTTTTGTGATTCCATATAACAAGAATAATAATCCTAGAATAAGTGATTATCATGACAATATTGTCTATGTTGGTTATTCTACTGTATCTTGGAAATGTTATGATGAAAATGTTAAACCATATTATTATGTAGCAATAATTATGGTCGATTGTAGATTTGCTCTTGATAATTGGGCCTACAATGATTCTACTGAATTTATTAATGATATTGTCTCTAAAATTGAAATGGTAAAACCTTTACTAATAGAAAATGGTTGGATATTGCCTTCTAATTAAATTTATAATTTTTTATTATCGTTATCTAAAATTGTATTAATTATTAATCTATATGTCGATTGACCTAATTTTTGACGGTCATCGACATATTTTTTTATTTCTATAAATTTATCAACAAGTTCTTTATTATCAATTTGTAGTGTGACTGCTTTTGGCATAAACGCTATATCTCTCACATTAGCTGATACTAAGCCAGTATCAATTAAGTTGAGAATTTTATTGAAAAATGTTTTAACATTATCAATTTTCTCATCATTCAAAAGATTGATATTAGTCATTTCTCCATATACTAGATAATCTAAACTTACGTTTAGTATTAATGCAATATCATAAATGTTTTCAAGGATTGGTGATGAGTGTCCTGTTTCATAAGAACTAATTGTTTGTACCGATATACCTGATAATTCACTTAATTTTGCTTGAGACATTTTTTTTGATTGTCGTATACTCTTAAGTCTTTTTCCAAATTCAATTGTATTAATCATATAATTTACCTCGCTTTATATTTATTATAGCATAAAAATTAAAGAAAACTTTAATTATTGGCAAGAATATTCAAGTAAACTTGATATTAAAACTTGCCAATTTTTTTATTTATTAAGATGAGAGATAATTTAATCGTAGGATATCCTATGATTACTTAATTACTACCATGCTGCAGTAATTGGAATCTCATTTTAATTAAGTAATGAAATTTAATATGTGAAGGCTTATTGAGATTAAGCGGACACAAACAACGAATCGGATATTTCCGAAAATCGATGTTTTTAGTGTACGTTTTTTAAGCATGCCTTTAAGAAATCTCCGATTCGAAATTTTAAATCGAAAAGGAGATTTTTTTATGAAGACAAAATATATTATGGGTTATAAAAATTACACTTATGTTGATTGTGAAAATGACGATCAGATTGAATTTATTAAACAATTAAATAAAGACATGGAATCATTTATTAAATCGCAAAAAAGATACAATGCAAGAACAATATCAATGGACCATATTGTTAATAATGATGGCTGTGATGAATCATATGAGCTTCCTGATGATAAATCAAATGATATTATTGCTAATCTAATTGAAAAAGAAAAATTATTAGCTATTTATGAAGCATTAGAACATATTACTTCAAGGCAAAAGGAAATTTTCTTAATGTCTACGATTGATAATCTTACGTACAAAGAAATTGGAAAACGACTAGGTATTAATGAAGCTGTTGCATTTAGACATTATCAAAAGGCATTAGTTAAGATTAAGGAATATGTAAAAAATAAAAATTTATAGGGCAATAAATTGCCTTCAACTGTCCATTATAAGTGTAGGGAATAAACCTACAAGTCCAAACGCTTAATGCTTTGGCGCCAGCATAAAACATTTGGACAACCATAGTAGGTGATCTATGGAATTAAATAAGTAAAAATATGAAGGTTCGATATGCGACTGCCTTTCCAACTTACAATGCATAAATAATATTATTAATCTAAAGCGCAGTAAATCCCCTTCATATTAAATACTTATAATCACTAATTAAATAAAGGAGGACTTCAATATATGAAGCATATATCACAAGTTATTTATGAGATGCAAAAATCAGGTAAGCTTCCAACTGTAATTGTAACCGAAGTAAATCCTATGATTACTGCAGAAGAAGCTCAAGCAGTGCTATTTAAAATGTACGCTGATGCTTTAATGGTAGATTATACCGTTATTTATATCTGTGAGCTATTTAAAAATGCATTAAAGAAGTGTGAACAAGATTCTACTAAATTAATTCCTCTTAGTGTTGCTGCTAAAGTACTATCAAATATTGTTATGAAATTTTCAAAAGATAAGAAATTAGCACTAGAACTATCAGAAGCCTTTAAGGATAAGGCACAAGAAGAGGAAGACTTCGATTTTATCACAGATGAATACAAAATTATTAAAAATATCATTTTAAAGGAGAACAAATAATTATGTCAAAAGGACTAGTAAATATTGAATGTCGTGTCTATGCACCAACATCATTTTCAGGAGAAAATAAGGTCGAAATGACCGCAATTGAAGGAGTAAAAAATCCTAAATTTGAAGCCTTAGGCTTCACAAAGGCTTTATTTATCCCAAAGTATCAAATTAAGAAATCAACACTAGATTTCCTATTATTAAATCAAGGAAAATCCGTAACTCTAAAGGATAAGGATAGACCTGTCACCGTAATTTTAGAAAATATTCCCGCTGAATTCATCAAAGGATATAAGAAAACTACAGGTGAACGCTACTATTCCATTATAGCTGATTTATCAGCTGAACCAGGAGAAGAACATAAAAGAGCCTTCTACTGTGATGGTATGACAGTAAAAATGTGCGAAAAATTTATTACTGAACATACCTTCGATGAAGCTTCCTACGATGTAGAAGCTATGGACGAAACGGAAGCGGGAGTAGCTACAGAAAAGGGTGAAAATAATGATTAGAGTTAAACCAACCCTTGTACCCTTAGGGTGATTAAATGAATACTGTATTAAGCATTCTAAAAAATGCTTTTGCTACCATAGGAGAAATACTAAAATTTTTATGGCAATTCCTTAAATTCATATTTCAAAAATGTTGGAAATTTATCCTACTAATTGGATCAATTATTCTAATGATATTTGGAATATCAAAAATCTCAAAGGAGAAATGATATATGAAAAAGAAAACTAAAATTATAGCATTTCTACTTGCACTTATAATGATTTTATTTATAGGACTAGGTATTAATAATGTATCTGCAGCTGAAATTGACATGTCAAACAAGATAACATCAGAAGTAGAAAGATACGTTAATAATGGTACCCTTCCTTCATGGCATTTAAATTACTATAAAGACGAAGGATACCAAACCTATTACTATAAAATGAAATACTTAAATAATAACTTCACATCATTTAAAAGTGAAACTCAAAGTCAAATTCAAACCCACGTATCATGGTATAAAAATAAAGAAAATGAAACATGGGATTATATCCTAGATAATTTAGATATTGAGCCTGAATACTTAGAAGAAGATAAGTATTTAGGCCTCTACTGGGATTCATACGCTTATGATTCCAAAGATAATGGCTATTTATATTTGATATGGACATCACCCTATAGTCCATCCGAATTTGTCAATATCCTAGAATTCAAAGAATCAGGTAAAACCTATAAGCTTTATGATTCTGAAGAAGATATGGAAAACTTCAAATCAAATTGGTATGAATCAGCCTATTATCATTTTAAGGATTATAATTTGACCCTTCATATTTCCCCAATTGGTGGCCTTGAAAGAGGAAAATACTTCGGTATAGAACTCAAACAAAAATATAAATTTGAAGGCTTTAAATATGGAATGGACCAGTCCAATTATGAAATAGACATGGATCCAAATAACTACTTTAATGGTGAATGTAAAGATACAATTATCTTCGATTTAGGCGTAAAGCCTAAACAAGATGGTAAAAATGCGATGCAGCTTGTAACCCATGCCTATGAATATATCAAAGACTGTGAGGTTCAATCATACTACGATTATTTTTTTGGTGGAATGAAACATATGGCTCATTTTAACTTAACAATAAATCCCGATAAGATTTATCGTGTGGATGTTAAATATACCATCTCCAATTCCAATAAAAATTGGTATCAGTTTTGGTTAAAAGATGATTCTCATACAATCACTAAATCCTTAACTCCTGATAAATCAAGAGGAGGACGTTTTGGGCTTTTCCAATACCAAGGTTTTAAAGAAGGAAGCTTTACCTCTGTTTCAAACCAATCCAAGAAGTATAAATATGAGCTATTCTTAAATTACGATGATAAAACTTGGCTATGGAATATATTCACTGGTCAAGAATATAAGGAAGCCCATTATAAAAAAGTCGATGAATTCAAAATCCTAAGAATCAATTATCTATTAGACGATGAAGTTTATGATGTTGCAATTAAAATGGATACCATTGAAGGTGGAACTTATAATATTTTCTCTAAAGATTTAATTGAAGATGAAAATTCAGTTCAACATAAAATCAAAGTATGGGCTGATAATTTATTCAATAAAATCAAAGATAAATTAGATAAAGGAAAATGGATTATCTATACCATTTTGGGTGTAATAGGACTATCAATCCTAGTTATTATCATCATAAGACTAAAACAATTAATGACTCTATTAACCTGGAAACCAAAAGATGATAGTGGAGGAAATGACACATGCAAGAAGAAAGACAAATAGCTAAGGCACCCTTCTTAGCAATATTTATAAGTATGCAAATACTTATTGCTTTAGCAATATGGGGGATAGTATCCCTTATATTGCACCTAATAAATTAACAAAAGGAGAATTTAATTTATGACAAAAAAGAAAATAAAATGGCTAGCACCATTAACTGCTAGTGCCTTTGCAGCAATGCTTGGGATAACTGCAATAAGCACTCAAAAAATGCAAATATATGCTCAAGAAAATGATGGAATAGAGCTTATGAGCTACTCACCAACAGAAACATTAAATCGAACAAATGGTTATGAAGTAGAAGCTTGGGTTAGAACAGCTATGATAGGAGATAGTAAGGAAATCGATGGTATTAAATATATCTTGAATGATGGCGATATCCTTACAATTGAAAATGTAGCTGATTTAGGCTCAGTAGAAACTATAATATTACCTTCATCAGTAAAAAGGACAAATACTAGATACTATACTGTAGATGCCCAAGGATTTAATATATCATACTATGTAAATTTGAAAAGAGTAATTTTACAAGGTAATTCAGCAGTAGAAAAATACGCGACTGAATTAGCAAAATGTGAAAATGCAATTGATGTATATACAACAGGCAACATTGCAGGACTTGAAAAAGTAACAAATCTAAAAGATTTATATATTTGTGAAACTTTCGATAGCAATTCTGTAACTTCATCAAACCTTAAAAAAATTGCCAACGCATCAAAATGTGAACATATCTATTTTGCCTATTGGACCTATGATTGGTTAACATTAAATGGCACACTAAAAAATGTAAATTCACAAAATGTAATTAAAAGCTTTGTTACAGAAGATGACCTACATTACACTAAGGATTTCTTCTTACCATATACAAGCTTTAAAGCAAATGGCATGTCCGAAAGCTATGTAATAGAAAAGCAATATGCAAGCTTTAATAGTACTGAAGATTTGGTATCAAGCGCGCCTTATAAATATAATGTAGGTAAGGTCTATAATGGAGTTGAAAAGCTAGTATTATCATATAAGGGCTATATTGATTCAAATATTCAAAATTGTCCTAAAAAGATAGTCGCAAGAAACCTTGATCAATTTGATTCAACCTTCTTAATGAATACAGAAAGTATCACTGATATCTTTCTTACTGATTCAACAGTGACCTCATTAAATGTTAGTAATATTAAAAATGTATCAAATATTTGGCTAACTCCATCATCTACACCTGCTGAAATTGCAACAATTACAGCAAGTACTACAATTAATGCAAATCTAAATCTTTATATTCCAAATGAATATAAAGATAAATATAGCAAAATTATTAATGATGAAACTTTAAAAAATAATATTCATTATTTTGATTTATCAGCTGTAAATACAACAAAAAATGAAGTAGTATTTGATGATGGAAAAATATTTATGATTAGTAGTAAATGTACAACACTCCCGTCAAATCTTCAAACTTCATATACTGAGTATAAAACAAAAGGCTATAACTTTGATGAAAACTTAGATGTTGATACTCAAATAACAACATTTAAAGAACTTGATGTAAATGGAGAAGGTCCATCACCTGATGTAATTACAGGTGAAACAGCAGGCTATAAAGCCTTAGGCCTAATCTACTATGCCTCAGATAAATCAAAAGAAGATATCTTAAAAATTGCTGGAAGCTATATCCTCCAACAAAATGGTGAAAGGTATCAAGATATTAATAAATACGAAGTTAAATTTACTCTAAATGATGATAATTTAACGATTACTGTTAAAGTAGATGGAACTATTGTATCTGATATAACAGGAAAGTTAATCAAATTAGATTCAACAAAATACGGTGAATTCATTTATATGCAATCCCTTACTTCCTCATATGGAGAACTACTAATAGATAGTGACTCTATTACAAGTAAGAATGTAAATGAAATATATTCCTACGCTTTAGGAAAAGCCCAAGAAGTAACTTCAATTATACCTACAACAAATACTGATTTTAAGATATCAACACCTTCCGCAGCTGATCTAGAAACTACCTATATTCAAAATGGTAATACCTATAAAGCTAAAGCTGAAGCCCTATCCTTTAATCTTGATGAAGTAATTGGTACCAATCCCAATATTACAATATCAAATACTAATCAAGAAGGATCAGACTATAAGGTAAAGGAAATCTCAAAGATTTATGTACCTGCATCTATATCAGCTCATGGAGTCCCATCAGCGATTAATAATTCTATTATTGAATACCAAAATAAGCGTTATGAAGGCTCACCTCTAATCCATATGGTATCCTCAACAAATAAGCATAATGGCGAAAATTACGAGTTGGCGATTTTCGGAAAATTACCCGATAATACGACATATCGCCAAGATATTCCCGTCGAAATCATCGAAAACAGTTATAATTTAGCCTTTGCGCTATGTAGCGATGGAACCATAATTGTAATTGCACCATTTACAAGAAAGCTTGATGTAGCTAAGGTAAAATCAGATACAACATCGTTTATTACAAATGTATTAAAGAATACAAATGAAATAACATTTGCAGATTTTAATACGGAGGAAACAAAAAGTTTCTATGGCTCAACTGTAGGAGAAAATAACCTAGATATTGTTGTATCAGGTCTATCATCCCTTGAAGAATCAAACCCAACAACACCTGTAGACCTATCAGCTTTAAAAAAAGGCTACACAGCCTTAAATAAATTTGTCTTTACATCCGATTATTCCATTGAAGACGCAGCTAAGCTTTTAGCCGAAAAGTCTTTATATTATAATGCCCTTCCTGCCACAACTAAATATAATCTTAAGGTCACAACATCTTCAAAATGGATAAGTATCGAATACTTAAATGAACAAAACGAAAAGATCCTATTTCTTCAAACGAATTATACAATCATAAAAAACTCCAAATATAGCTTCGTATCAGCTATGTCAGATTACTATACTGGTATTATTGTTACAGATAAACAAAATCTTGAAGTATCAACATTTATGAATGAAATTATAAAAAATGTAATCTCTCTTGAAGAATATGATTTTCAATCAACTGTTAATATGGCATCAAATGGTACAACTAACCTAACAGGTACTATGCACCATATTAATCAAAATTACTATTCTTATGATTTTACCATTATCGTAGAAGATACCAAACAAGCAATTAAAGACTCAAAGCTTGAAATAACCAAAACTACACTTAAGGATGAAGTAAATAACGCTTTTAAAGATTTCAAAGAAAAATTCCAAAACAATAAAGCCTTTAAATACTCAATGATAGCAGTAGGCTCAATACTAGGAATTCTACTAATTTATGGAGCATATCTGTTAATTAGAAAGTTCATTAAATGGCTAAAACACTAAAGCATAAAAAAATACTTCACTATTCATTAATTGGACTAGGATTAGGAGTAATCCTTATCTTAGTCCTTTTAAATTTAAATTACTTTAAAACAGTAACTCAAAGATTAACAGATATCTGGAAAAGTGAAAAGCTCTTAAATTACTTTGAATTATATAATCAAAAATCACAGCCTATTTACGATGAATCAATAAATCAAATATCAACTTGGTTTGATAAAGTAGTAGATTCATTCAATAACTTTAAAGAAAAGCCCGTAGCTGAAATACTAGAAAATATCTTGTTATCTTTATTAGACTTTGGTTTAAACTTTATCATTTACTTTTGTAACTACGGCCTAAATATAATTTTAATAAGCTATATATGCCTACACGAAACATTTAACGCTACCCAGTTAGAAATTCGTACAAGTCCTTTAACCTATCTTTATTTAAAGCTTGATTCATTAATCACCAAGCTAAGAAAAAACATAGTAAAAGGCTTTAAATTAATAATAAAATTTCTAAGTGAAAACAGAAGAACTATAACCCTAATAATATTAGGAATTCTCTTAGGTACAGGAATCCTTTATAAAATCCTAGTTGAAGCAGTAATATTTATTATTGTTTATGTAATAAGAATGATAAATTTAGAAACCTATTTAGTTGTATTTAGTATTCTAAAATTCCTATTCACTCTAATTTATCCCTATTTAAAATATATCCCTTTATGGATATGGATTCCCGTATTAATAATACTAATATTTTTAAAAGCTATTTCAAGAGCCAATTATAAACTAAAGAAAAATCACGAAAGACTAAAAGACTTCGTGAAAAACGATTTAACCCAAACCTGCTTTATCAATGGTTGTCCAGGTACTGGAAAAACATTATTAAATATGAGCTTAAGCCTTGCTTGTGAAGAAAACTTCATTGAAGATTTAGAAAATCAATTATTAGAATATGAAATGAAATATAAATATATTAATTTTGCCAAAGTAAGACAAAATCCTGATATGTATCCTGAACATAAAGAATATACTCGTATTTATAAATTACTAAATTATAGAAGCTCATTCATCATTTCTAATTATGCAATATACTCACCCCTATTTAATGATTATTCTAAAATATTTAACTTCGATTATATGAGGGTTAATAAACCCGCAAATATCTATCCACTTGAAGAATATATTGTAATTTCTCTATCAGAATTTGATAAGGAATACAATAGCCACGATGATAAAAAGATAGTAGGAGAAGATGGCGCAGCCACATTCTTTTCAACTGTATCACATGACCTAAAACGTCATGCTAAAATCTTCGTTGACTATCAGCTTCGCCAACAAGTTCCCTTAAGAGTAAGAGGAAATGCTGAATACTTTATAACGATAAAAGAAAGAAAAAAGAAGTATCCTATTTTATTAATGATTTATTATTTACCATTTATAGGCCTAAATAAATTAACAATATATTTCCTAAAGAAATATGAGCTAAAGAAAACAAAAGTATCAAAATCATCCTTAAGACAAGGTAAAGCTAAATATAAAAGAAATGATATAACAATGCCCTATGCTATATTAAGAAGCATAGCCCAAACCCTAACAAAAATATGTAGCTTTTTTGATAACTTCTGGTATTTCAAACTATCCACAAGAATAACCCAAGAAGATGAAAATGATACTAGAACTAAAGGTATAAAAAAATCCCTTAATATAAATATAAGGGACTTAAGTTATAAAAATCAAAAGCTTTATGATTCAACCTTCCTATCATTTAGCTATGCTGAAAAGAAAAATGAAGAATTTAAAAATCTTGATACATTCACAAAATTATCCCCACCAAAGAAAGAACTAGATAAATGTAATTCAAGATTTTATAACAAGATAAACCAATAAAAAACTCACTTAAATTAAAAGTGATGAAAATAGATCCGGCTAAAATTGTTATAAATCTCTTATTTAGATATTGCTTTTAATTTCAATAAAAGAATCTTTGTTTTCAAAACAAAACTCTATTAGAATATTATTTCTATTAAGTTTATAATCTTTGATAATGCTACCTTTTAAAAATAAGATAGAACTCATATATCCAAATTCAATGATTTCAAAGGAAATATTATCATCAATGATATCAGTAATATCTGATAATTTCCCCTTAATCTTTCCTTTTTTAATCTTATATAGATAAACATTAATGAATTCGATTGAATTTTTACCTAAATTAATAATTATTTGATATTCTGGTTCTTTTTCTAAATTATATGAACTCCATATATTAAAATTAATACAATTATCTTTGATATTAATTTTACCTATTATCTTATCATGTAGAAAATCAAAAAAATTATAATTATTAATATTATCTTTAGTTACCTTTAAGCCCATTTAAACACCATCCATTTCTATTTAGCCAATCTAACACTTTATTTGATAGTTTTGGGGCACCATGGCCATCATCATGAATCGTTCCGTCTTTATTTATTGCAGTACCATCTTTAAAATGAACATGATCTTGACCATATTCTGTATGGGCTTTATCTACTCTGTCAACTTCTTTTGGAGCTTGTCCTTTTTCAACTTGTTTTTGCATTTGATTTTGAGAAGTTGCATTATCAGCAACATCTTTTTGAGATTCAGATTCTATAGCCAAGGTTTTTATAGATGAAAAAACTCTAGTAACAGTAGAAGCTAATTTTTTAGCATTATTAACAAATACATTTACAATTTGGTTGAATACTGGTTTTATTTTATTCCAATTAGTAATTACTACTGCTGAAATTACTAAGATAGCAGCAGTTATTATAATTGTTTTAACTACGTTAGGAACAAAGAATGCTTTAAGAGTCGCAATCATTGAATTAAATGCTCCCTTAATCGCAATAATTGCAGCTGAACATACTTTTTGCATACTTAATATAGCACCAATTTCTAATACTCCTGCTGATAATTTAACTATATTTGCTGTTTTAATTGTACTAGAATTAGATTCATTTGTTGAATTAGTTGTTTCAAAATTACCTTCAATCATTTCAATCATTTCAGCAATATCAGAATCATCTTCGGCTAAAGTTTTAAAAACATCATATTCTTCATCAGACAATTCATCAAATATATTTGTTATTGAAGTAGTAAGTGTTTCATATTGAATCTCATCTATATCATCATCACTAACTTGTTCGTCGTCAACTTTAGAAGATAATAATTGAATATTATCAACCATCATAGAAG
>ULTC01033533.1_pt1 | contig 13894 bp, 10 predicted proteins | sample 1957091 | NCBI WGS metagenome assembly ULTC01 (sample SAMEA4835720, study PRJEB28245) | human gut metagenome | biome: gut microbiome; material: fecal sample | place: Denmark | collected 2008 | reverse complement strand
GTCCTGTTATAAAAGAAATAAAAAAACAAGGGTTACCTTATCATTATAGTTATGATATTTCAAATAAGTATTGTAAAGAGATAAAAGAAAAATATCCTTCAATAATATATTTTATTGATTTACATAGAGATGGTATTGATAAAAGTTTATCTACAGTTACAATAAATAATAAAACTTATGCTAAAATGATGTTTTTATTAGGCATGAAACATAGTAATTCTAATAAGAATTTAGAAGTAGTAACAAAGTTAAATAATTATTTAAATGATAATTATAAAGGATTAATGAGGAATATTTATAAAAGAAATGATATAACATATTATCAATATTTTGATAGTCATAATTTTATAATTGAAGTAGGGGGACAAGATAATACATATCAAGAAGTATATAATTCAATAAAAGCATTTGCTAAGGCTTTAGAAAGCGATTTAAAATGAAAAAAGAAAGTATTTTTAAATTTATATTATTATGTTTTATTATATGTTTTTTAGTTATTTTATTTGCAGGTAAAACAGGTTATTATGAAAAGAAATTAAGAGATAATAGTATTTTAACGGAAGAACAAATAAAAAAATTTGAAGAAGATTTAAAAAATGGAAAAAGGGTTGATATTTCTAATTATGTTATTAATGAAAATAAAGACTATACAACAAAACTTACAAGTGATGTTTACAGTGTTTCTTTAAAAGTAGAAAAAACAATAGATAAAATAGTAAAATTTATTTTTAATGAGGTTGGTAAAAATATAAATGATTAGTAATTATTACCCTTGACTATAAAAAGATAAATATTATATAATTAAAATATAAAATAAACTAGAAAGAAGTGTATATAATGATAGAAAAGTTAAAACAAAATAAAACTTTACTAATAATATTTATAATAGGAATAATATTATTAGTAACAGGAGTAACTTTTGCTTTATATAATATTTTATTTACAGGTAAAAAAGAACAAACAATTGTAGTAGGAGATATAAACTTTACATATAATGAAAAGACAAATGGATTAAGTTTAAATAATGATGATATATTAGATAATACAAGTGGAATAAATCAAGAAAAATATTTTGATTTTGATATAAGTTTAAATTCAAGTAATAATACAAGTATAACTTATCAAATAGCAATAGAAGAAGATAAAACAAATACATTATCAAATGATAAAATAAAACTATATTTAACAGATCAAAATAATAATAAAATAAAAGAACCAGTAAATATAAGTGATTTAAAATTAGATGATAAAGGATATAGAAAACTATATATAAATACAATAAATCAAAATGAAACACAAAAATATAGATTAAGAGCATGGGTAGATGTAGATAAAGCATATGAAACAACTAATAATGGAGGAACACATTCAATAAAATTAAATTCAGCATCATATAAATTTAAGGTTAATGTATATACTGTATTGGAAAATGAAGAAACTATTATAACAGGAGCAGATACTTTAATAAAATTAACAGATAATAAAGATAACAGTGGATTATATACAATAACACATCCAAAAGATAATACACTTCAAATAGGAAACGATAAAGATATAACAGAATATAGATATCGTGGAGCAAGTCCAAAAAATTATGTAATATTTAACAATGAAGTATGGAGAATACTTGGAGTATTTGAAGCAGATGATGGGACAGGAAATATAGAAAATAGAATAAAAATAATAAAAGATCAAAGTATAGGAAATAAGAAATGGGATACAAGTGGTTCAAATAATTGGGCTAGACCAGCAACATTAAATACAGAACTTAATACAACATATTTAAATAATTTAGATAGTACATCAAAAAGTATGATAGGAAATACCAAATATTATTTAGGTGGTTATGATGGTTGGGTAGGTGGACAAGGATTTACTCAAACATCAGTACAAATGTATACTTATGAAAGAAAAATACAAAACACAACAAGTAATGAGTTCTACAATGGAACAAATCCAAATAGTTGGATAGGTAAACTAGGACTAATGTATGTAAGTGATTACGGTTATGCAAGTAGTAATTGTGAAAATAAAAGAATATATAATGTGAACTCATCATCAAATGATATAAGAGCATGTAACACAACAAACTGGTTATATAATATAAAAGTGAATGAGTGGTTATTGCCTCAGATTGTCGGCATCAGTAGCCGTGCGTTCCTTGTCTATTCGGACGGGGGTGTGTTCTTCAACGATGTCAGCGACGACCTGTTTGGCGTTCGGCCAGTCCTATATCTAATATCTTCTGCTAAAATCACCGGAGGAAATGGAACTTCAAGTTCACCATATACACTTGGGTTATGATCTTTCTTCCCTGCTGGGTGAAGTCTTGCGGGAAGTTTTGAAAATTGTTAATAAGTATAAAAATGGTATATATAATTAGTTATAAATTATTTAAATTTATGAAATAGTGATAGAAAGTGATACTTCAAAACAAATAAAGTTTTGAAGTTTTTTTTATAATTTTTTATGGAATTAATTGTATTTATTTGATACAATATTTCTGTAGGTAAAATAGGAGAGTGATTATATGAAATATGTCTACAAGTTTAAAGAGGGAAATGCTTCTATGCGTAACTTACTTGGAGGTAAAGGTGCTAATTTAGCAGAAATGACTAATTTAGGGCTTCCTATTCCACAGGGATTTACTATTACTACTGAAGCTTGTACTTCTTATTATGAAAATGGGAAAAAAATAAGTAAAGAAATTGAAGATGAGATACTTTCTAATTTAAAAGATTTAGAAGAACTTCAAGGTAAAAAATTTGGTGATAATTCTGATCCACTTTTAGTGTCTGTTCGAAGTGGTGCTCGTGCTAGTATGCCTGGTATGATGGATACTATCTTAAATTTAGGATTGAATGACATTGCAGTTGAAGGTTTTGCTAAGAAAACTAATAATCCAAGATTTGCATATGATAGTTATCGTAGATTTATTCAAATGTATTCAGATGTTGTTATGGAAGTTCCAAAATCATATTTTGAAAAAATTATAGATGAATTAAAAGAAAGTCGTGGTATTAAATATGATACTGAACTTACTGTTGATGATTTAAAAGAGCTTGTTAAAAGATTTAAAGAAGTTTATAAAGCTTCAATGAATGGAGAAGAATTTCCACAAGATCCAATTGAACAATTAATGGGAGCAGTTAAAGCAGTATTTAGAAGTTGGGATAATCCAAGAGCTATTGTATATCGTCGTATGAATGATATACCAGGTGACTGGGGTACTGCAGTTAATGTTCAATCTATGGTATTTGGTAATAAAGGAGAAACTAGTGGAACTGGTGTTGCTTTTACAAGAAATCCATCTACGGGAGAAAAAGGTATTTATGGTGAATATTTAATTAACGCTCAAGGCGAAGATGTAGTAGCAGGTGTTAGAACTCCTCAACCAATTAGTAAACTTCAAGAAGATTTACCTGAATGTTATAAAGAATTTATGGAAATTGCAAATAAATTAGAAGATCATTATTGTGATATGCAAGATATGGAATTTACTATTGAAGAAGGAAAATTATATTTTTTACAAACAAGAAATGGTAAAAGAACAGCACATGCTGCGATTAAGATTGCTTGTGATTTAGTAGATGAAGGAAAAATAACAAAAGAAGAAGCTGTTTTAAGAATTGATGCTAAAAGTCTAGATCAATTATTACATCCAACTTTTGATCCTACTGCTTTAAAAAATGGTTATAAAGTAGGTAGTGCTCTTCCTGCAAGTCCTGGTGCTGCAGCAGGTAAGATTTATTTTACTGCAAATGACGCTAAAAAACATGGTGTTGGTGGACTTGGTGAAAGAGTTATCCTTGTTAGACTTGAAACAACTCCTGAAGATATTGAAGGTATGGCAGCAGCACAAGGTGTATTAACAGTTCGTGGAGGAATGACATCACATGCTGCCGTAGTTGCTCGTGGTATGGGAACTTGTTGTGTATCTGGTTGTGGTGAAATTAATATTAACGAACATGAAAAATATTTTACATTAAATGGTGAAACATTTAAAGAAGGAGATTATATTTCATTAGATGGTTCAACTGGTAATATTTATAAAGGTGATATTAAAACTGCTCCAGCAAGTATTTCAGGTGATTTTGGAAGATTAATGAGTTGGGCTGATAGTTATAGAACTTTAGGAGTTAGAACAAATGCTGATAACCCTAGAGATACTAAAAAAGCTATTGAACTTGGGGCAGAAGGAATTGGACTTTGTCGTACTGAGCATATGTTCTTTGAAGAAGACCGTATTCCTAAAATTAGAAAAATGATTTTATCTGATACAGTTGAAGATAGAGAAAAGGCATTAAATGAACTTATACCATTCCAAAAAGGTGATTTTAAAGCAATGTATAATGAATTAAAAGGACTCCCAATGACAGTTAGATATTTAGATCCACCTCTACATGAATTTTTACCAACTTTAGAAGAAGATATAAAAGAACTAGCTAAAGAAATGAATGTAACAGTTGAACATTTAAAAGAAAAATGTAACGCATTACATGAATTTAACCCAATGATGGGACATCGTGGATGTCGTTTAGCTGTAACTTATCCTGAAATTGCTAAAATGCAAACTCGTGCTTTAATGGAAGCAGCAATTGAAGTAAAAGAAGAGGATAAATATGATATTGTTCCTGAAATAATGATTCCACTTGTTGGAGATAAAAAAGAATTAAAATTCGTTAAAGATATTGTTGTTGAAGTAGCTGAACAAGTTAAAAAAGAAAAAAATTCTGATATAGAATATCATATTGGAACAATGATTGAAGTTCCTCGTGCTGCTCTTACAGCAGATAAAATTGCTGAAGAAGCTGAATTCTTCTCATTTGGTACAAATGATTTAACACAAATGACATTTGGTTTCTCAAGAGATGATGCAGGTAAATTCTTAGATTCATATTATCAAAATAAAATATATGAACAAGACCCATTTGCTAAATTGGATCAAGAAGGTGTAGGACAACTTATTAAAATGGCTGTAGAAAAAGGAAAACAAACAAGACCAAATATTAAACTTGGTATTTGTGGTGAACATGGTGGTGAACCATCAAGTGTTGAATTCTGTTACAGAACAGGCTTAACTTATGTAAGTTGTAGTCCTTATCGTGTTCCTATTGCAAGACTTTCAGCAGCTCAAGCAGCAATCAAATCTGGAGATAGAAAGTAATTCTCTTAAAATATATATAAAGATTGAAATAAATATTTTTTACCTATTTCAATCTTTTTTATTGGAATTAAACAAGATAATAAATACTTACCACAAAAAGCATTGACTATAATGGTAAGTTGGTTGTTTTATAAAATATTATAACTTATAATGAAGTAAAAGGAGAAAAAAAATGAAATTAAAAAAAATATTATTATTTCTATTTATTACAGTTGTGGGTTTTTGTGGTGTAATAAGTGCAAATGCTTTAACAATTAGTGATGATGGAAAATATACATTAATATTAACTAGTAGTGATGGAGATGTTAGTATTGATGGTGCTAGTGAAAAAGTTATAAGATTTAATGTTAATGAAGATGAAACAACAGTTAAATTATCTGAATTAACAAAAAAAATTGTACCATTTAATGGTAGAACTGAATTTGCTTATTGGGGTAGCTTTATTGGAGAAAAAGCTAATGAAGATATTGCAATAACTGAGTTTAGTTGGAGTGGAGAAGTAGCCGGAGGAGAATATACAAATGGTTTAACTTTATATGCAATATTTTCTGATAAACCATTACAAGGAACAGGTACATATTATTTAACACTTGATGGTTTTGCCGGAACAATAAATGGCGAAAAAATAGTAAAGTTAACTAGTAAAAGTACTGAATTTAAAACAGTTGATTTAACAAAATATACTCCAGTAAGAAAAGGTTATACTTTTATTGGATGGGAATTAGATGGAAAGTTTGTAACATCAATTGATTCTAGTTATTTTGCCAATCGTGATTGTATAACATTAACAGCAACATATACACAAGATACTTTTTCTGGTGAAGGAATCGTACTAAAATTAAATGCTAATGGTGGAAAACTAAATGGTAAAGAAATTAATAGTTATGATTACATAGGTGGAGATAATTCAGGAACTACTATGTCACTTTTACCATATACTCCAGTAAGAGAAGGATATACTTTTAATGGATGGAATACTAAAAAAGATGGAAGTGGCGAAATATTAAAATATGTTTATTGGAGATTCTGGGATAAAGAAAATGAAACAGATGTAGAAAAAGATACTTTAATAAAAGAAGATAATGGTTATGAAAGATATAAAAATGTAACTTTATATGCTTCTTGGACTAAAAATTCAGGAGAACCAGAACAACCTGCAGAAGAAACAGTAAAAGAAATTCAAAGCACGGGGAAAACAAAAGGAAAAATTGAATTTGAAAAAGGAGTTAGTAAAAACTATAAGTTGGATATAAGACCAATTGAAGTAGAAAAAGATTTAGCAGATAAAAATGTTAAATATGTAGTAGATATAAATGTTTTAGAAAATGGTGAAGTTGTTAAAATTAGTAATACTAAAATGAAAATAAGAGTTGCAATACCTAATGATTTAAAAGGATTTAATAAATATGAAGTTGTCTATATAAAAGATGGTTTAATAAAAGAAACATTACCTGCAACTTTAGATAATGGTTATATCGTATTTGAAACAACACATTTAAGTCATTATGGAATACTAGCTAGTACTTCTAATCCAAATACTGGCGATAATATTATGTATTATGTTGTAACTAGTGTTTTAGTAACAATTTGTTTAACCTCAATGTTTGTATATAAAAAAAGAAGTGATTTTTAAATTTATACAAACAACACAAGAAAAAGTCTATTAAAGACTTTTTCTTTTATTTTTATTCATAATAATATATAATATAATTGGTGAAGCGTATGATAGATAATTATTATTTATATAAAAACATAAATGAATTAGATTTACATGGATGTAATAGATATGAAGCTATTTATAAAGTAGATAGTTTTATTAAAGAAAATATTATTTTAAAAAATCATTTAGTTAAAATAATTCATGGTAAAGGTAATTATATTTTAAAAGAAGAAATACATAAATATTTAAAAAATAATAAAAAAGTTATTACATATAAATTAGATTTATTTAATGATGGCGTAACAATTGTAGAAATCTAGTTAATTCTTATTGATTTTAATTAAAATTTAATATAAAATAGTATTGTATAGTAAAGAGGGTATGTATATGGAAAATAATGAAGATAAATTGTTAGATGAACAAATAAATAAAATTATTAATGATGACAGTTCAAATAATTTCTCAAATAATGAAACTAATAATATTTCACATACAGATATTAATACCGTAAGTGATGATATTAATAATTCTAATGAAAACAGTACTTTTCATACGGATATTAATATGGTTAGTGATAATACTAATAATATTAATTCATCATTAACAAATGAAATTGAAAAAAATAAAATTAATACAATTAACAATAGTAATAAAAATGAAAATATAAAAGAGGCTTTACAAGGTGTAAAAAAAACTAGATTTAAATATCAAGTTATAAATTCTCAAGGTAAAAAAGTTAATGGTTATATTGATGCATATAATAAAGATGAAGTTTCAGTTTATTTAAGTAATGAAGGTTACGAGGTATTAAAACTTGATGTATCAAAAGATATAGAACTTGGTGTTACGAGATTAAGTTATGGTGAATTATCTTTTACTTTAACACAATTATCAACTTATTTAAAAGCAGGTATATCTTTAATTGATTCAGTTAGAATTCTTGAAAGACAATCAGTAAAAGCAAATCAAAGAAGAATATTTTCTAACATTGGTTATGAGCTTGTAAAAGGAGAAAGTTTTTCAAGTGCTTTAGCTGCTCAGGGTAGTGTTTTTCCTAAATTATTTATTAATATGACTAAAACAGCTGAAATGACTGGAGATTTACCTTCAGTTCTTGATGATATGGCAGAATATTATACTACAATAGATAAAACAAGAAAACAAACTGTTAGTGCAATGGCATATCCTACGATTATATTTGTCTTTTCAATTGCAGTTATTACATTTATTTTAACTTATGTTATTCCAACATTTACTCAAATGTTTAGTTCTAATAATGCAAAACTTCCTAATATTACATTAAAAGTAATAGAAATAAGTAATTTTTTAAGAACAAAAGGTCTTATTCTTATTGGAATAATTATAGGAATACTTGTTATTTATACATTAGCATTTAAATTTATAAAACCTTTTAGAAAAGCAATGCAATCATTTTATATGAGACTTCCTGTTGTTAAAAACTTAGTAATATATAAAGAAGTAGCGATGTTTACAAAAACATTTGCTTCACTTTTAAATCATGATGTATTTATAACTGATACAATGGAAATATTAAGTAATATTACAACAAATGAAGTTTATAGTGATATTATTAAAGAGTCTTTAGATAATTTGGCAAAAGGAGCAAGAATTAGTGATGCATTTAAAGGAAAATGGGCTTTCCCAATTGTAGCATATGAAATGCTTGTTACTGGAGAAAATACTGGTAAACTTCCAACAATGATGAGTCATGTTGCAGCATATTATGAAGATCTATATGCTAATTATGTTAAAAGATTAAATACCTTTATTGAACCAGTAATGATAATTCTTTTAGCAGCAATAGTAGGTACAGTAATCTTATCTGTAATAATTCCTATGTTATCATTTAATTCACAGGTATTATAATTATGAAAATATATTTTACAATTGTATTTTTTCTTCTTGGAACAATATTAGGATCATTTTATAATGTCGTAGGATATAGATTATGTAAAAATGAATCTATAATTAAACCAGGAAGTCATTGCCCTAAATGTAATCATAAATTAAGTTTTTTAGAACTTATCCCAGTTTTATCTTATATTTTTCTAAAAGGCAGATGTAAGGCTTGTAAAGAAAAAATATCTTTATTTTATCCATTAATTGAACTATTTACAGGACTTCTTTTTGCAACATGTTTTTATTCTTTTGGTTTTAGTTATGATTTAATAATAGGTTTAGCGTTAGTTAGTTTACTTTCTATTGTTATAGTAAGTGATGTTAATTTTTATATAATTCCTGATGAAGTTACTATCTTTTTTGGAATATTAATAATTATTATAAATATTTTTAAATATGGTTTTATTCCTTCATTAACATATATTTTATATGGTATTATTATGTTTTTATTTATGTATATTATTATGTTACTTGGAAAGTTTATGTTTAAAGAAGAAGCTTTAGGAGGAGGGGATGTTAAACTTGTATTTGTTTTAGGATTAACGCTTCCAATTATGGCATCTTTTTTAGGATTAATTTTAGGAACGTTAATAGCATTTCCTATTTCTCTTTATTTACTTTTAAGCAAAAAAGATAAAATAATACCATTTGGACCATTTTTAATCTTAGGAACATTGATTATCTTTTTAATGAAAATAGATATAAATAGTATTATGGAGTATATAAGTTTAATTTATTAAGTAAAATAAGTATTTATTACTTATTTTTTCGTTGATTTATTTATAAAAAAGAAGTATTATATAAATATAAAAAAGGAGTGATTTTATGATTAGTAAACAAAAAGGAACTTATGATTTATATGGCGAAGAAGCTAGAAAAGTTTTAGCACTTAGAAATATATTTGAAAATATTATGAATAATTTTAATTATTCTTTTATTAGAACACCTGTTTTTGAATCAACTGAATTATTTAAAAGAACTTCAGGTGAAACAAGTGATGTTGTAAGTAAAGAAATGTATGAATTTAAGGATAAAAAAGATAGAAGTTTAGCATTAAGACCAGAAGGTACAGCAAGTGTTGCAAGATGTTTTATTGAAAATAAATTATATACAGATCTTCCAAGAAAATTTTGGTATTTTGAACCTATGTATAGATATGATAGACCACAAAAGGGAAGATATAGAGAACATTTTCAATTTGGTTGTGAAGCATATGGAAGTAATGATGCTAGAGTCGATGCTGAAATTATCAGTATTCCATATCATTTGTTTGAAACATTAGGACTTGAAGGAGTAAAGGTTAGAATTAATACTCTTGGAGATAATGAATCAAGAGAAAATTATAAAAAAGCTTTAGTAGATTATTTAAAACCACATATAGATAGTTTATGTGAAGATTGTAAAGAAAGGTTTAATAAAAATCCTTTAAGAATACTTGATTGTAAAGTAGATAAAGATAATGAAATACTTAAAAATATTCCTAAAACTATAGATTATTTAAATGAAGAATCAAAAACTTTCTTTGATGAAGTGCTTAGTTATTTAGACTCTTTAGAAATATGTTATGAGGTTGATCCTAAAACAATAAGGGGACTTGATTATTATACACATACAGTATTTGAAATTGAAGCTAATATAAAAGATTTTGGAGCTCAAAATGTATTATGTGCTGGTGGTAGATATAATAATTTAGTAGAAAATTTAGATGGCCCAGCAACTCCTGCGGTAGGTTTTGGTTTAGGTAGTGAAAGACTTCTTCTTGCTTTAGAACATGAAAACATTGATATTGCTTTAACAAAAAGTGTTGATGTTTATGTAATACCAATGACTTTAGATAAAACATTTAGTTTTAGTTTAGTATATTTACTTAGAACATTAGGATTAAGTGTAGAAACTGATTATTTAAATAGAAAACTTGCTAATAATTTTAAATATGCGGAAAAAATAAATGCTAAGTATACTGTTGTAATTGGAGAAGATGAAATAGAAAAAGAATATTTTACAGTTAAAAATATGAAAACAAGAGAAGAAGAAAAAGTTTCTAAGAATGAGTTTTTAAAATATATTTTAGAACATTTGGAACAAGATGATTGTTCTTGTAGTTGTGACTGCGGTGAAGATGATTGTGATAAAGGCTGTGATAGTCATGACTGTTCGTGTTTTTAGGAGGATGTTATGAAAAAATATAATAATACAGAATTTAATATAAATAATGTTGGTTGTGATGTTACTTTATTTGGCTGGGTTTCTAAAAAAAGAAATCTTGGAGGGCTTTTATTTATTGATTTAAGAGATAGAAGTGGTATTATTCAACTTATAGTTAAACCAGATAAGAAATTTTATGATATTGCTTGTAATTTAAAAAATGAATCTGTTATTAAAGTTAGTGGAATAATAAAAGAAAGAGAAAATAAAAATAAAAATATTCCAACTGGTGATATTGAAGTTATTGTAGATAGTTTTACTTTATTAAGTGAAGCAAATGATTTACCATTTGAAATAACAGATGAAACAACTGCATTAGAAGATACAAGATTAAAATATCGTTATCTTGATTTAAGAAGAAATTATTTAAAAGAAAAACTTATTACAAGAAGTAATATTACACTTGCTATAAGAAATTTCTTATCAAATGAAGGTTTTATTGAAGTTGAAACACCAATTCTTTGTAAATCTACTCCTGAAGGAGCAAGAGACTATTTAGTACCTTCAAGAGTTAATAAAGGAAAATTTTACGCTCTTCCTCAGTCACCACAAATATTTAAACAACTTTTAATGGTGGGAGGAGTTGAAAAATATTTTCAAATAGCAAAATGTTTTAGAGATGAAGATTTAAGAGCAGATCGTCAACCAGAATTTACTCAAGTTGATATTGAGATGAGTTTTGTAGAACAAGAAGATGTTATGAATTTAACAGAAAACTTGGTAGCTCATGTATTTAAAAAAATAAAAAATATTGATGTTTCTTTACCACTTATGCGTATGAAATATGATGATGCGATTAATTTTTATGGAAGTGATAAACCAGATTTACGTTTTGATATGAAAATAAATGATATAACAAATATATTTGTAAATACTAATTTTTCTATTTTTCAAAATGTTTTAAAAGATAAAGGGATAATTAACTGTTTGGTAGTAAAAAATAAAGCAGATTCTACTTCTAGAAAAGATATAGATAAACTTAGTGAGATGATTAAAACATATAAAGTAAATGGATTATCTTGGTTAAAATATAATAATAATGAATTTACTGGTAGTATTGTTAAGGTATTAAGTGAAGAAGAATTAAATAATCTAAAACAAAGTTTATCTTTAGAAGAAAATGATTTAGTTTTAATCGTAGCAGATAAAAAAGATAAAACAAAACAAGCACTTGGAGCTCTTAGAATAAAGCTAGCTAATGATTTAGATTTAATTGATAAAAAAAGTTATAAAATGTTATGGGTTACAGATTTTCCTTCATTTGAGTATAGTGAATTAGAAAATAGATATGTTGCATGTCATCATCCATTTACTGCTCCAAATGATAGTGATATAGATAAACTTTTAACAGATAAAGGAAATTGTTATTCTAAAGCTTATGATATTGTTATAAATGGCTATGAAGCAGGTGGTGGAAGTATCCGTATCCATAATCGTGAAGTTCAAGCTAAAATGTTTGAAGCTTTAGGATTAACAGAAAAAGAAGCAAAAGAAAAATTTGGCTTTTTCCTTGAAGCATTTAATTATGGTACGCCTCCACATGGTGGTTTAGCTCTTGGACTAGATAGACTTACAATGCTTCTTACAGATACAACAAATATAAGAGATGTAATCGCATTTCCAAAAACTGCTAGTGCATCATGTTTAATGAGTGATTGTCCTAATGATGTTAATGAAAAACAATTAGAAGAATTACATATAAAAATAGATTAAAGCAAATACATTGCTTTTTTTCTTGAATAAAACTATAAAAAATGGTATTATATACTACGGAAATTTATGGAGGAATACTATGAACGATGTTAAAGAAATAGAAAAAAGTATAATAAAGAAATTTAGAAGTAAAATATATAAAAAATTCGTACATGCAGTTAAAGATTTTGAACTTATAAAAGAAAATGATAAGATTTGTTGTTGTATAAGCGGTGGGAAAGATTCGTTTTTACTTGCTAAATGTATGCAAGAGTTACAAATTCATTCTAAATATCATTTTGAACTTAAATATATTGTTATGGATCCTGGTTATAAAAAAGAAAATTTAGATAAAATAAAAACTAATTTAAAACTTCTTGGAATTGATGCGGTTATCTATAAAAGTGATATATTTAAAGAAATAGAATCTACTTCATCACCATGTTATTTATGTGCTAGAAAAAGAAGAGGAAGTTTGTATGCTAAAGCAGAAGAACTTGGATGTAATAAAATTGCTCTTGGGCATCATTTTGATGATGCAATTGAAACAATTATGTTAAATATTTTGTATGCTGGAGAGTATAAAGCAATGATGCCTAAATTAAAAAGTAAGAACTTTAAAAACATGGAACTTATAAGACCTCTTTATTATATTAAAGAAGAAGATATAATTTCATGGGCAAGATATAATAATTTAAACTTTTTAGATTGTGCTTGTAATGTTACAAAAAAATCTTTAGGGAAAAGACTTGAAATGAAAAATCTTATTAAAAATTTAAGAAAAATAAATAAAAATGTTGATATTAATATTTTAAATAGTAGTAAAAATATTAATATTGATGCTGTTTTAGGTTATAAAAGTAAAAATTTAAAATATAATTTTCTTGATGATTATGAAGAAAGGAACATTTTTGATGAATAAATTATATGATAAAAATTTATATTTTTTATCTTTAATAACGTGGTGTTTAAATCCACTTGATTTTAATTACACAAAAGAGGGAATAGAAATTAATTATGATGATTATAAAATAGTAATAAATGGTAAAATTGATTCTTCTTCAAACTTTACATATGTATTACCAAAGAAAAAACAAGACTTTATTAAAAATAATTTTAATAATAAACTTGTCGTAGTTACTACCGTTTATGATAAGTATGGTTATAGTGGTAGAACTTATTATGATAAGTATATTCCTATTGATAAGACTAATTTATTTGAGGATAATGATAACTTAAAAATACTTAAT
>ULTC01033617.1_pt1 | contig 13920 bp, 10 predicted proteins | sample 1957091 | NCBI WGS metagenome assembly ULTC01 (sample SAMEA4835720, study PRJEB28245) | human gut metagenome | biome: gut microbiome; material: fecal sample | place: Denmark | collected 2008 | reverse complement strand
TCCGATCTATTGTAGTCTGCCTTTACTTCTGTATTTTCTTCTTCCTCATATTCCTTCCCCTCTTCACCGGACTCTTCATCAGGTGTTTCTTCCTCATCTGCAAACGGGTCCGGTCGTTGAGGTCCATATTCCATGAATGCTATGGCACAGATAGTGCCGGCTATCGCTCCACTGAGGTGTCCTTCCCATGAGGTGGTTTCTTTGGCAAAGAATGGGAACATATTCCAGATAAGCCCGCCATATAGAAAGGTAACTAATAAGGAGATGGCAATCAATGGTACATGCTTTCGCAGGATACCGCTGAAAAAAAGGAAGAAGGCCAGGCCGTAGATGATGCCGCTGGCTCCGATGTGCCATCCCGGTTTACCTATAAGAAAGGTGAGTGCGCCGCAGCCTATCCAGATGGCAAAGAATATATAGGAAGCAATGTGCCGGTAAAAGTAGAACAAACACCACGACAGAAAGAATAACGGCAAAGTATTTGCTAACAGATGCCTCAAACTGCCGTGTACTAACGGGTGCGCAAAGATACCGAATACCCCTCTTTGTTCCATAGGATACACACCTAACCTCCTGAAATCCCAGTCCATACCGACTTCAAGGAACTTTAGCAAGTAAAGAATAAAAATGAGGAATAACGGTATAACTGCTGCCAGGGCTATCCGGCGTACATCTTGCTTCATCTTTCTTACTGGTTTCTGTTATTTTGGTACAATGCTACGAATATTTAAGTAAAAAACGAAAATAAATGAACTTTTTATTTTGCGTATTGTCTTTAATTTGTATTTTTGGCATCAGTACCATACCCGTAGGCATAGCATGCGAGGTATGGAACATGATACCTGAACAATTAACCTTTAAATAATGCACAACTATGAGTTATTTACGATTTGACAAGACTCTGATGATCAATCTGGAAGAATCTTTACCAAGGGAGATACTTCGGACAAATAAGTCAGGAGCCTATCATTGTACAACGATTGTAGATTGTAACACACGCAAATATCACGGACTGTTGGTGATTCCCGTCCCCAATCTTGACGATGAAAATCATGTGCTGCTATCTTCTTTAGATGAAACGGTAATTCAGCACGGTGCGGAGTTTAATCTGGGGTTGCATAAATATCAGGGAGACCACTTTAGTCCTAACGGGCATAAGTATATCCGTGAATTCGATTGCGAGCATATCCCGGCAACAACTTACCGTGTAGGAGGTGTTATCCTCCGTAAGGAAAAGATTTTTGTACATCATGAGAATAGGATTCTGATTCGCTATACCTTGGTAGATGCCCATTCGGCAACCACACTTCGTTTCCGCCCCTTTTTGGCCTTTCGCAGTGTACGCGAATATACGCACGAAAATCCGCAGGCGAACCGTGACTACCAATTGGTAGAAAATGGTGTGAAAACCTGTATGTATCCCGGCTATCCCGAACTTTTCATGCAACTGAACAAGAAGAATGAATTCCATTATCAGCCGGATTGGTATCGTGGCATCGAGTATCCCAAAGAACAGGAGCGAGGATATGACTTCAATGAAGACCTGTATGTTCCCGGTTATTTCGAAGTAGATATAAAGAAAGGAGAAAGTATCGTTTTCTCTGCCGGCATTTCCGAAATTTCTCCGCGTAAACTAAAACAAACCTTTGAGGCGGAAGTTGCTGACCGTACACCGCGCGACAGTTTCTATCACTGTCTGCAAAACTCGGCACACCAGTTCCACAATAAACAGGGGGAGAACCACTATGTATTAGCGGGATATCCCTGGTTTAAGTGTCGTGCCCGTGACTTGTTCGTTTCTTTGCCCGGCTTGACGTTGGCAGTGGATGAACAAGATGAGTTTGAAGATGTTATGGTAACTGCCGAAAAAGCTATCCGGGAGTTTATCAGTGGAGAACCATCGAGTTATAAAATATATGAGATGGAAGATCCGGATGTATTGTTGTGGGCTGTATGGGCTTTACAGCAGTATGCTAAGGAGACCTCACGTGAGCAATGCCGCCAGAAATATGGTCGTTTGCTGGAGGACATCATGGACTATATCCGTAGCCGTAAACATGATAATCTCTTCCTGCACGAAAATGGCTTACTGTATGCCAACGGGACGGAGAAGGCTATCACCTGGATGAATTCTACGGTGAATGGTCGTCCTGTAACCCCGCGTACGGGATACATTGTGGAAGTGAACTCTTTGTGGTATAACGCACTTCGTTTCATAGCCGATCTGGTTCGTGAAGATGGCAATGTACATCTGGCGGACGAACTGGATGCGCAGGCGGAAGTAACCGGAAAGTCTTTTGTAGAGGTATTCCGTAATGAGTGTGGTTATCTGTTCGATTATGTGGATGGATTTATGATGGACTGGAGCGTCCGTCCCAATATGATATTTACCGTTGCCTTCGATTATTCCCCGCTGGATCGGGCACAGAAAAAGCAGGTGCTTGATATCGTGACGAAAGAGTTGCTTACTCCGAAAGGGTTGCGTACTCTCAGTCCGAAGAGTGGAGGATATAATCCGAACTATGTCGGTCCTCAGATTCAGAGAGATTATGCTTATCACCAGGGTACAGCTTGGCCGTGGCTTATGGGCTTCTATATGGAGGCGTACCTGCGTATTTACAAGATGAGCGGTGTATCATTCGTGGAGCGTTATCTGATTGGTTTTGAAGATGAGATGACGAGTCATTGTATCGGTTCGCTCCCCGAACTCTTCGATGGTAATCCACCGTTCAGAGGTCGCGGTGCAGTGTCTTTTGCCATGAATGTGGCCGAAATACTGCGCATTCTGAAATTGTTGTCTAAGTATAATTTATAAGAGGAGGAACGAAAATGAAAGTTTTAATGTTTGGATGGGAGTTCCCCCCGCATATCTTAGGTGGCTTGGGAACTGCCAGCTACGGTCTGACGAAGGGGATGTCCCAGCAGGAAGATATGGAAATTACTTTCTGTATTCCAAGGCCATGGGGCGATGAAGATCAGAGCTTCTTACGCATCATTGGCATGAATAGCACTCCGGTAGTGTGGCGTGATGTAAACTGGGATTATGTTCAGGGACGTGTAGGTTCTTATATGAACCCCCAACTCTATTATGATTTGCGCGATCATATTTATGCCGATTTTAATTATCTGAATACGAATGATCTCGGTTGCATCGAGTTTTCCGGGCGTTATCCAGCTAATTTACATGAAGAGATAAATAACTATTCCATTGTGGCCGGTGTGGTAGCACGCCAGCAGGAGTTTGAGATCATCCACTCACACGACTGGCTGACCTATCCGGCGGGTATTCATGCCAAACAGGTATCCGGTAAACCGTTGGTAATCCATGTGCATGCCACTGACTTCGACCGTAGTCGTGGAAATGTGAATCCTACTGTGTATGCCATAGAAAAGAATGGTATGGATAATGCTGACCATATTATGTGTGTGAGTGAGTTGACTCGTCAGACGGTTATTAATAAATATTTTCAGGATCCCCGCAAGGTATCTACCGTGCACAATGCCGTTTCTCCGCTTTCACAAGAGATACAGGATATTGTACCGCAGAAGAAGCCGAATGAAAAAGTTGTGACTTTCTTAGGTCGCATAACCATGCAGAAGGGTCCGGAATATTTTGTGGAAGCTGCTGCTATGGTATTGCACCGTACGCGCAATATCCGTTTTGTGATGGCCGGTAGTGGTGATATGATGGATCAGATGATCCGTTTGGTGGCCGAACGAGGTATTGCCGACCGTTTCCATTTTCCAGGTTTCATGAAAGGAAGTCAGGTGTACGAAATGTTGAAAGCAAGTGATGTGTACATTATGCCGTCTGTTTCCGAACCCTTTGGTATTTCTCCTTTGGAGGCTATGCAATGTAGTGTACCGACTATTATTTCTAAGCAATCCGGCTGTGCCGAGATATTAGATAAGTGCATCAAGACTGACTACTGGGATATTCATGCTATGGCAGATGCAATTTATGCTATTTGTACTTATCCTGACCTTTACGAGTATTTGCGTGATGAAGGTAAGAAAGAAGTGGATGCTATTAAGTGGGAAGATGTGGGACTGAAAGTGCGCCGCATCTACGAAGAGGTTATTAAACAATATAATAGATAACAATAAAACAATATAGATATGAGAACGATCTGTCTTTATTTTGAGATCCATCAAATCATTCACCTGAAACGCTATCGTTTCTTTGATATAGGTACGAATCATTATTATTATGATGATTATGCCAACGAATACAGTATCAACGAAGTTGCCGAACGTTCCTATATTCCGGCATTGAGCACCCTCATTGAAATGGCGAAAAATTCCGGCGGTGCATTCAAGGTGGCTTTGTCTATTTCCGGTGTTGCTTTGGAACAATTGGAAATCCACGCACCGGCTGTGATTGACCTGCTACACCAGTTGAATGATACAGGTTGTTGCGAGTTCTTGGCCGAACCTTATTCTCACGGCCTTTCTTCTTTGGCAAATGAAGATTGTTTCAAGGAAGAAGTGAAGCGCCAGAGTGCTAAGATGAAACAAATGTTCGGTAAAGCACCGAAAGTATTCCGTAACTCCAGTCTGATTTACTCTGATGAAATAGGAGGACTGGTGGCAAGTATGGGCTTTAAGGGTATGCTGACTGAAGGTGCAAAACATATTTTAGGATGGAAGAGTCCGCACTATGTGTATCATTGCAGCTATAACCAGAACCTGAAACTGCTGTTGCGTGATTTCAAGCTTTCAGATGATATCAGTTTGCGCTTCTCTAATTCCGAATGGAATGAATATCCACTGTTTGCCGATAAGTATATTGGTTGGATTGATGCTCTGCCACAAGAAGAACAGGTTATCAACATCTTTATGGAACTTAGTGCATTGGGAATGTCACAGCCGCTTTCTTCCAATATACTGGAATTCCTGAAAGCGTTGCCTGCTTGTGCAAAGGATAAAGGTATTACTTTCTCTACACCGACGGAGGTTATCACTAAATTGAAATCTGTATCTCAACTGGATGTTCCGTATCCAATGTCCTGGGTAGATGAGGAAAGAGATACCAGTTGCTGGTTGGGCAACTGTATGCAGCGTGAAGCTTTCAATAAATTGTATAGTATTGCTGAACGCGTTCATTTATCCGATGATCGCCGCATCAAGCAGGATTGGGATTATTTGCAGGCAAGTAATAACTTCCGGTTCATGACGACGAAGAATAGTGGTATTAGATTGAACAGGGGAATCTATGAGTCTCCTTATGATGCTTTTACTAACTATATGAATATTTTAGGTGATTTCATCAAACGGGTAGAATCTCTTTATCCGATGGATATAGATAATGAGGAACTGAATGCCTTGCTGACGACTATCAAGAATCAGGGTGACGAGATAGACGAATTACACAAAGAGGTGGAAAAGTTGCAGGCTAAACTGGAAAAAGAAAAGACTGCTGAGGCAAAGGTTAAAGCTGCTACTGCCAAAGCTAAAACTCCTGCTGCTACAAAGAAAACAGCTGAAAAGAAACCTGCTGCGAAGAAAGCCACAACAACCAAGAAGGAAACTGCCAAGTAGTTTTTCTTCTTAGGAGAAAACACATCAAATAAAAAAGCCTTCCGTTCAAACAGAACGGAAGGCTTTTTTGTACCTTTACTTATTTTGAGGAGAAGTTTATTTATTGAAGGTAGTATAAGTTACTTCCAATTTCAGAGCTTCACCCTTCGGACCGCCTTTCAACATTGCATATCCGGGTTGGAGATCGTTTTGGATACCTGTCATTGTACTGGAAGTACTTGAACTTGTAGTATCATATGTGATTGAAACAGGTATCAGATATACAGTTCTCCAGTCTTTTTCCCATTCTTCCTGATTCCATTTATCACCTGCTTCTTCTTTGGCTTTTTTCATTGCGGCATCTTTTCCTTGAATGCAAGTAGTAACTAAACGGGCAATATTATTAAATGTATACTGATTAGTTGCTACATTATTATGCTTTACGGTGTAAGACGTGATGTTGTCCGGCAATTTGTTTTCTTCGAAGAAACTCTTGAAGTCTACTTTACGTAATAGCAAAACATTGCTTGGAGCACTCATGCTGAACTCGTATGGGCTGTCTTGCTTATTGTAATTGGTGAATGTCAGTTTCACTGCATTCAGTGTATCATTGGCTAACTTCTGGTAGATATCATCATAAGGTAATTCTGCCTCTGTGAAAATACCAGCGGGAGATTTGATATAAGTATGTTCATCTTCTGCAGCAAGTTTCTGGATTTTATCGGAATTGAGGAATTGATTAGCCTGAATTACCTCTTTAGTAGAAGCAAATTCAGTCCGCCATGTGTGGGCGGTAGAGTCCTCATTCTCGAAACCTGCTTGTTTCCGTTTATAAGGTACATTAGTTGCGGTATCTATTACATAGAATTGATATTTCATTTGTAAGTCTACACGATCTACGTAAAGTACTGTTCCATCACCATAATCGCTTTTAATATATACGCCCTTAAATACGTTCTCTATAAAAGCTTTAGAGTTCTTGAAATATTCAGGATGTTCTTTACTGAGTTTAAGCCACTTGTTTCCATAGGTTTCCTTGTCCAGCGTAAAAGTAACACTTGGATAATAAGTTTTATTACCATATGAATCTGTTGCGTTTCTTTCTTCATCTGTTACGCTTGTGTCGTAGGCTGTATAGGCTCTGCGACCTAATAAAATCGGATTCAGTTTATCGTAATACTCTGCAGGATCAATATTGGTATAGCGATTGCGTTCCAACTCTTTTTGCAATTGGTATGCACTCATACGGCAAGCATTCAAAGAATCTCCGAACCAAGTGGAATAGAAAACAACTAAGCGTACACCTGCTACCGTGTCTTCTGTCAGAATTCCCGTCTTTTTATCAAAATCATATTTTTCAGGGAATTTGAAGTTATCTATACAGTTCAACTCAGTTAAGAAACTCGCTTCGTAGTATCCGAAAAGAGGATCTGTAAAACGCCCTACATAACCTGTACTGGTTTTGGCAAATACAGAGTCAGCGACAACGGAACGTGTAGTGACGGGAAATTCTGTGGTTAGTGCGGAAATACCGTCGGAACCGGGTAACATTCCTATTCCTAATGTACCGGTATTATCATCGCAACCAAAGAAAGTAAGGGTTGCTGTCAATAGCAGAGCGCCTAAAAACTTCACTTTCATAGTTTTCTTTGTTATCTTGTTTATTTTTGTTCTGTTTCCCATACTCTGTCGTAGAACTCATTACAAGCATCGGCAAATGTTTCGGGAGTCTGATATTCTAAAATGGGTTTTCCAGATTGTCGAGCATATTCCATCACTTCTTCGTTGACTTTTTCGCTTTGTTGGATAATGCCATCTGCATAATCAATGGCCAGTTTGCACAACGTTGCGTAGTCTACAGGAGCCTTCAGGTGAGCTACATCCTTCTTTGTAACACCTTTCAATACCAATCTGTTTACAAAATCAGCATTAAACGATTCTTTGAAGTCATCTTCGAAAACGGAGAATACTACTTTAGCGTCACGGAATGAAGGCTCGTCCTTATATGCTTTCTTTATATACAAAGGAGCTAAGGCAGTCATCCAGCCATGGCAGTGAATGATATCCGGGCACCAGCGTAACTTCTTAACTGTTTCCAATACACCGCGTGCATAAAAAATAGCACGACTGTCATTATCCTCATATTCCACACCATTCTCATCCGCTGTTTCTAGGCGGTTTTGGAAATAATCATCGTTGTCGATGAAATAAACCTGCATGCGGGCAGACTGAATGGAAGCAACTTTAATAATAAGGGGGTGGTCGGTATCGTCAATAATCAGATTCATACCGGAGAGACGTATCACTTCATGCAATTGGTTTCTGCGCTCATTGATATTCCCCCATTTAGGCATGAATGTTCTAATTTCTCTGCCTTTTTCCTGGATTGCTTGAGGTAGGTTTCTGCCTACAAGGGACATTTCGGATTCTGGTACGTAAGGAGTAATCTCTTGGGTAATAAATAAAACCTTGTTCGCCTTTGTCATAATAACAATGTTCTCAATTATTCTGCAAAGATATAAAAAAAATCGGGCACTTGAGCAAATAAGGCGACTCTATAATTCCTTATGAATTGTTAACTGCTTGTTTTTCAGTGCTACATTGCTTCAAAGCAGGTTGTTGTCCGAGTAGAACTTTTGCATTAATTTGCGATATTTCTTCTTTATATGCTAAATAATAGTTTATTTTGCACCGCTTTTGCGAACAACTAAGTTATTATATAACCTATAAAAATGGAAATAGTACATACTATCAAGGACTTGCAGGCCGGACTCTCGGCTTTACGGGCCCAAGGTAAAAAGGTAGGATTGGTACCTACAATGGGTGCCCTACATGCCGGTCATGCGTCATTGGTGAAGCGTTGTGTTGCAGAGAATGATGCTGCGGTAGTGAGTGTTTTTGTAAACCCGACACAGTTTAACGACAAGAATGATTTAGAGAAATATCCCCGTACGCTGGATGCCGATTGTGCTTTGTTGGAAGCTTGCGGTGCTGCGTTTGTGTTCGCTCCTTCGGTTGCGGAGATGTATCCTGAACCTGATACGCGCCAATTTAGTTATGCGCCGTTGGATACAGTGATGGAAGGTGCGTTTCGTCCGGGACACTTCAATGGTGTTTGCCAGATTGTGAGTAAGCTGTTTGATGCAGTGAAACCGGATCGCGCTTATTTCGGAGAGAAAGATTTCCAGCAGTTAGCTATCATTCGTGAGATGGTGCGCCAGATGAATTATTCGTTGGAAATAGTGGGTTGCCCTATTATACGTGAAGAGGATGGGCTGGCTCTGAGTAGTCGTAACGCTCGTTTATCTGTCGAAGAACGCAAAAATGCTTTAAAAATATCGCAAACATTATTTGAAAGTCGTACCTTTGCGGCTTCTCATACAGTTGCTGAGACTCAGAAATTTGTAGAAGATGCCATTGCTGCCGCTCCCGGTTTGCGTCTGGAATACTTCGAACTGGTGGATGGCAACACGTTGCAGAAAATAGTCAATTGGGAAGATACGGCGTATGCTGTAGGTTGCATTACAGTGTTCTGTGGTGAAGTTCGCCTGATTGACAATATTAAATATAAAGAGTAATAAACCTAAAAAGAGAGATCAGACCTTATGATGATTGAAGTGCTGAAGTCGAAAATCCATTGCGCTCGCGTCACGGAAGCTAACCTCAATTATATGGGAAGCATTACGATTGACGAGGACTTACTGGATGCGGCTAATATGATTGCCGGTGAAAAAGTGTACATAGCTGATAATAATAATGGTGAACGTTTTGAAACCTATATTATTAAAGGCGAACGTGGTTCGGGCAAGATATGTCTGAATGGTGCGGCAGCCCGCAAGGTGCAGCCGGACGATATCATCATTATTATGTCGTATGCCTTGATGGACTTTGAAGAAGCCAAGTCGTTCAAGCCGTCGGTGATTTTCCCTGATCCGGCAACGAACAAAGTGGTGAAATAAACGGGAAGAAAAGCGGTGGAAAGCTTGACTTTAGTTGTTTGATTCCGTATCTTTGCCCATGTAATCCTGATTTAGTTTCGGGAACGAAGATAGTAAGAGGAGTGATGCTAGTTGCTCCTCTTTTTTTGTGTCTGTATGTAGGATTTTTCGGAAGATACTATGTTTTGGTTCATAATATACTATGTAATTGGGTAAAACATACTATGTAATCGCTCGAAACATACCATCTGTTTAGAGCGAATGAATGATATAATCGAGGTAAACAGATCATCTGTTCCGGAAAAAGAAAAGCGGAAAGACCGAAATCTTTCCGCTTTGTTAATGTTATGTAAACTTGCTCTTGACAAGTAATGGCTTTTCTGCTTATTTGCTCAACTGCTCGTGCATTGAGGCAGCAGCCTTGCGCCCATCGCCCATAGCAAGAATAACGGTAGCACCACCACGAACAATATCACCTCCGGCATAAATGGTCGGAATAGATGACTGCATGTTCTCGTTTACAGCAATCGTACCTTTGCGTCCCATTTCCAGTCCCGGAATAGAAGAAGGTACAATCGGGTTGGGAGAAACCCCTACGCTGACGATAGCCAGATCTATATCAATGGTTTCCGTTGCACCTGGGATAGCTACGGGACTACGGCGTCCGGATGCATCCGGTTCGCCAAGCTCCATTTTTTGCAAGATAACTTGTTTTACCTTTCCTTGCTCATCGGCGATGTATTCGATAGGGTTATGCAGCGTGAGGAACTCAACACCTTCTTCTTTTGCATGTTTTACCTCTTCGATACGTGCAGGCATTTCTTCTTCGGAACGACGATAGATAATTATGGCACGTTCAGCACCCAAGCGGCGTGCAGTACGCACTGAGTCCATTGCTGTATTTCCACCACCGATAACAGCTACATTTTTACCGAAAGGCACCGGAGTATCAGAGTCTTCGCTTGCTGCATCCATCAGGTTGACGCGTGTCAGGTATTCATTGGATGACAGGATATTGATGGAGTTCTCTCCCGGAATATTCATGAAGTTAGGCAACCCGGCACCGGATGCTACGAATACACCTTTGAAACCTTCTTCTTCTAACTGTTCCACACTGATAGTCTTGCCTATGATGCAGTCCTTTATGAAGTTAACTCTCATCTTGGCAAGATTCTCAATCTCTACATCCACCACTTTGTTCGGCAGACGGAATTCGGGGATACCATACTTCAATACACCGCCTATCTCGTGAAGGGCTTCGAAGACAGTAACGTCGTAACCATATTTAGCCATATCTCCGGCAAAAGAAAGTCCGGCAGGTCCGGAGCCGATAACGGCAATCTTGATACCATTCTTTTCCTTGATTTCCGGTACGGAAATTTGCCCGCTTTCACGTTCATAGTCAGCGGCAAAGCGTTCCAGATAGCCGATTGCTACCGGCTTTTCTTTCATTTTTAGGTGGATACATTTTGACTCACACTGTTTTTCCTGTGGGCAAACACGGCCGCAAACGGCAGGCAGAGCACTGGTCTCTTTTAGTGTCTTGGCAGCTTCGAGTATTTCTCCACGTTCAATGTTTTTGATGAAACGAGGAATGTCAATACCTACGGGACAGCCTTCCATACAGCCTGGATTCGCACAATCGAGGCAACGCTTAGCTTCCGTCAGAGCTTGTTCCTCTGTAAGTCCTTGATTTACTTCTTCTTTGCGACTGTGCGAACGGTATTCCGGATCGAGCTCGTTCATTTCAACACGCGGAATAGCGGTACGTTCTTTGGGTTTCATTGCCTTGCGAAGTTCCAAACGCCATGCGGCATTACGACTTTTCTCGTCAACTTCTTGTGTCGGTTCCGGTACAGCTTTGCAGGATTCGTCTTCTTCAAGCTTGTGCATCTCCTCGCGTTCGATGCTCTTGAAAGCACCCATACGCTTCAACATCTCGTCGAAGTCTACCTGATGGCCGTCAAATTCCGGTCCGTCTACACAAACGAATTTGGTCTTTCCACCGATGGTAATACGACAAGCACCGCACATACCTGTACCATCCACCATGATTGTATTCAGCGAAACATCAGTCGGTATTTCATATTTCTTAGTCAGCAAACAAACAAATTTCATCATGATAGCGGGGCCGATAGCAAAACATTTGTTTACTTTCTCCCGTTTAATGACTTCTTCCACGCCTTCGGTTACTAATCCTTTGCGTCCGTAAGAACCGTCATCGGTCATAATGATGACCTCGTCTGCGCTTTCGCGCATCTCTTTTTCAAGGATAATCAGCTCTTTGCTACGTCCGGCAAGTACGGCAATAACGCGATTACCGGCAGCTTTCAAAGCCTGTACGATAGGGAGCATGGGAGCCACGCCTACACCACCACCTGCACAAACCACTGTTCCGAAGTTTTCAATATGAGTAGCTTGTCCCAGCGGACCTACCACATCGGTGATGTAATCGCCCTCATTCAGTTCGCAAAGGCGGGTAGAGGAGAGGCCTACTTCCTGTACTACCAAAGTGATAGTGCCGCGTACGGTGTCAGCCGCTGCAATAGTCAATGGCATACGTTCGCCTTTTTCGCCTACACGCACAATGACGAAGTGTCCTGCCTTGCGTGAGCGGGCTATTAAAGGTGCCTCGATCTCTAATTTAAAAACCTTTTCAGAAAAATGTTCTTTGCTAATGATTTTGTTCATTATCTATAAATTTTGTTGGTATAATTACGTAATCACTTTCAGATTGTTACGGTTTGCAAAGATACGGGTTATTTGGTAAAAACAAAGAAAGTTTCTTCTAAAAAGCTGTATAACTGATGTGGACAAATGATAATTCACCCCTACCAGGTTGTATAGACGTAATCATATAAACGTCTGTGGTTACCTATGTAGGAGCGAATTATTATTCACCCGCTCGTATAGCGCAGCTATTTTTAGTCAATCATTTCAAAACCCGTATACGGCACCAATGCCTTCGGGATACGGATACCTTCCGGCGTCTGATTGTTTTCCAGCAAAGCGGCAACAATGCGTGGTAATGCCAATGCAGATCCGTTTAATGTATGGCAAAGTTCTGTCTTCTTTTCTCCACTGCGGTAACGGCATTTCAAGCGGTTGGCCTGATAAGTATCGAAGTTAGAAACCGAACTTACTTCCAGCCAACGCTTCTGTGCTTCGGAGTAAACCTCAAAGTCGAAGCAAAGGGCGGCTGTAAAGCTCATATCTCCACCGCATAGGCGAAGGATGCGATATGGCAATTCCAGTTTTTGCAATAATCCTTCCACATGATCCAACATCTCTTTGTGAGATTGTCTGGAATGTTCCGGTTTGTCAATGCGTACCAATTCTACTTTAGAGAATTCGTGCAGACGGTTCAAGCCGCGTACATCTTTACCGTAAGAACCTGCTTCGCGACGGAAACACTGCGTGTAAGCACAGTTCTTGATAGGAAGTTGCTTCTCTTCCAGAATCACGTCACGATAGATGTTTGTTACAGGAACTTCAGCTGTCGGAATAAGATATAAATCGTCTACTTCGCAATGGTACATCTGACCTTCCTTGTCGGGTAACTGGCCTGTTCCGTAACCGGAAGCGGCATTAACTACTGTCGGAGGCATGATTTCCAGATAACCGGCTTTGCGGGCTTCGTCCAGGAAGAAGTTGATCAACGCGCGTTGCAACTGCGCACCTTTTCCTTTATAAACCGGGAAACCGGCTCCTGTTATCTTTACGCCCAGGTCGAAATCTATCAAATCATATTTTTTTGTCAGTTCCCAGTGAGGCAGTGCATCTTTGGGGAGTTCGGTTTCCATACCGCCCATTTTCTCTACTACATTATCTTCAGCACCTACACCTTCGGGTACTTCATTATAAGGTACATTAGGAATGGTATAGAGTAGATTCTGCATGTCTTCGGCAGCCTGATCCATTTCAGTCTGCAAAGTCTTGTTGACTTCTTTAAGTTCGGCTACACGGCTTTTGGCAGTTTCTGCTTCCTCTTTCTTTCCTTCTTTCATCAATTGTCCGATGGATTTGGAAATCGAGTTTACTTCAGAGAGGTTATTATCTAATATAGACTGTGTGCTACGTCTTTTGTCGTTAAAGGCAATTACCTGGTCTATTGTTTCTTTTGCATTTTTGAAATGCTTCTTTTCCAGTCCGCGGATCACCGCGTCGGTGTTTTCTGTAATTTGTTTGATGGTAAGCATATCTTGATACTTTGTTTTGATTAAAATCTTGATTTGAGAGCACAAAGATAGTGTAAATCAGAAGTAATGCAAAAAAAGAAACTATAAAAAGAAAGGGATGCAATCCATCAGATTGCATCCCTCATCTTTATTTCTTATTCTGAAACTTACGCTTCTGTGCTTTCGGCAGGGATTACAGATACATAACGTCTGTCTTCCTTGGTTACTTTGAACTGTACAGTTCCGTCTACTAAAGCGAAAAGAGTGTGGTCTTTACCCATACC